>ENA-OREN01000326-OREN01000326.1-marine-metagenome-genome-assembly--contig:-NODE-326-length-70768-cov-8.958029_pt1 | contig 70768 bp, 81 predicted proteins | sample MGYA00248624_ERZ508555 | MGnify/ENA primary metagenome ERZ508555 (study PRJEB26222, sample SAMN06267773) | marine metagenome | isolation source: Saanich Inlet, British Columbia, Canada | place...
TACAAATACTACGTATGGTTATGTTAATGTTACTGTGCTTGGTTCAGTTGCTGTTACATTGGTACAAGATACTGTGGAATTTGGTTCTGGAGCGTTAGGCAGCGGGACAAAATATGTTAATAGCAGTAATCTTAATTCTGGAAATCCTAGTGGTTTTAGTAAACCTGGACCATTTCATTTGAGAAATGATGGAAATGTTTATGTTAATGTTACTGTAAATGGAAGTGCTGCTACAGAGTTCTTTGGAGTTTCTGAACAAGTATATAAATATGGTATGGAATCTGGAAATGATGGGGCATTAGTTACTGTTTGTGGAAACTACAGTGGAGGATCAAATGACCGTGACAGGTGGAATTATGCTGAATCAAATTCTTCGCAAATTGGTGTAGCATTTAGTAGTGGAGAAACACACGATACTCTTTGTCCAAATATGTCCTATTCGGCTGGAACAGATGAATTAAATGTTTCAATATTTTTAGAAATTACAAATGATACTGGGAATGGAACTTATGAAGATAAGTTAGAGTTTATGGTTATCTCCTTAGAACATAGTTAAGGTTAGACTTATAAATTAATTAAGTTGAGTTATAAATATGAAATGGGGGGGTTTATTTTTATTATTAGTTATTTTAACTACTTCTGTATCTGCAATAGGAATTTCTCCAGATAGATTACAGGTAGAATATGAACCCTTATCTGAAGGAGAGTTAGTAGTTTATATAATCAATACAGAAAATGAAAATATTAATTCTTCTTTAACACTCGAAGGAGAATTAGCTAAATATTTTTCAATTAAACAAGAGAGTATTGCCATATCATCATTAGGCACTGGAATTTTTAATATTGAATATAGGCTCCCTGCAAAAATTGATACACCTGGATTGAATAATGTTCTCTTAAAAGTTAAAAAAAATAGCTTTGTTTCTAAAGGGCTTGGTGCTTATTTAAGTGTACTTTCTAAAATTGTAGTGGATGTACCTTATCCTTACAAGTATTTAGAATATGATTTTGAAACTAAAAGTGTGAATGAAGGTGATGAAATTAGTTTTGATTTTAATATCCGAAGTAAAGGGGTTAAGAATATTTTTGATGTGGTTTCTAAAGTTGATATCTATGATGCATATGATTTAGATAATTTAGTATTAGAATTAGAGGGAGATAAATTCCCCTTAGTTTCTGGTAGAAGTAGATCAACTAAAATTGAATTGAATAGTACTGAAATTGGAATTGGAGATTATTTCATTGATGCTTATTTAATTTATGATGGTGTTAGAAGCAAACATGTGAATAAAAGTATTTCTGTAGGTTATGAAGATGTAGATGTGTTAAACCATACTAAAAGCATAGTGGGTGGAGGAATTAAGAAGTTTTCAGTATTGTTAAAAAATAGGTGGAATCATGATGTTAGTAAGGTGTATATTGAATCTTATTTGTCTAGAGATAATGTACCTATAACTGAAAGATCTGTTTCTCATACGGTAGATATGCGTGCTTTAGAAGAAGTAAATGTGCCTGTTTATTTGGATGTTTCTGAGTTAGTTAGTGGAAGTTATACATTAGTGATGGATATTCATTATAGTGATTTTGTTAAACAAGAGAAAGTTGAAATTATGATTGAAGAAAAATTAGAAATAAGTATGGGGATGATTGTAGCAATTGTATTAATTGTACTTGTTTTTTTAAATATAGTTTGGATAACAGTTCAAGTAGAAAGAAGAAATAAGGGAAAGGGTAGAAAAGCTACTGAAGAAGGACTTAGTTATCTATCTGGGAAATTAGGAAAGTAAAATGAATAAGAAAGGTTTTTTTGTTAAGTTTATTTTATTTTTTGTGATATTTTTAATAACAATTATTGGCGTTTTAATATTTTATTCTGCTAAAACTGTTATTGGATTCACCGAGTATTCTGTAGATTATTCAATTGGAGATTATATTGGTTTTAATTTAGATAGTGATGGAATTCATTTTGGAACTGTAACTACTGATTTTAGCGAGAAAAGAAGTTTGGTAATTTCTACAGATAGGGATGCAAATGTAAGGATTTATGTTTATGATCTCGAAGGTGTAACTGTTGATGAAAATAAGTTCTTTTTGGGGCAAGGAGAAGAAAAAACTGTGAACTTATTATTAAATGTGCCTTTGAATGCTGAAATGGGAACTTATGCTGGAAAGATAATGGTAATTTATAGAAAACCTTGATAGTAACTTATTTAATAGACAGTGAGTAAAATATAACATGCGAAAAGTGGTGAAAAGAGTAAGTAAAGAGGAATTCTATAAGAAAACCAATATGGTTTCTTTAATGTTATTAATCTATACTATTATGTTATTAATATTTTCTTCAAAAGTTATTGATCAGGCGGGAGAAAATGAAATTGATCGGAGCTTATATGGTCCAGGATTTACTGGTGAAGCGGCAGCAGAGGTTTCTATAACTATTACGGCTGCAGAAGAAGAAGCGACAACAGAGGGAGATACTACTTCTGATGAAGACACTACCCCTACTGAGACTGTTTCAAAAGGAGGTACTATCTTAAGATTTAGTCCAAAAAGTTTTGAAATAGATCTATTGATGGGCCAAACTAAGAGTAAAGGTTTATCTGTGACAAGTTTCGCAAATTATGGAACTACTTTTAGAATGAGTTCCAATTTGGGAGAATTTATTAGTTTTGATCCAACTGAATTATTTATTGAATCTGATGAAAGCGAAAATACTGAAGTTGAATTCTATGGTGCAAAATTAGGTTCAAATGTAGGGTACATTTCTGCCTCCGGTGCTGGAGCGAGAAACTATCTTCCTGTTGTGGTGGATGTTAGTTCAAGTAGAGAAGCTGGAGATGTTAGATTGAACCTTCCTTCTGAATTTAAATTAGTTGAATCTGGAGATGATTTATTTATGAATATTCATTTAACTGGTTTTGGAACAGAATCTGTAGAAGTTGTGTATTATGTTAAGGATTCTAATAATGATGAGATTGTTAGAGTGTCTCACCAAATGAATGTTAAGGAGAGTATGGATTTTGATAAGAGCATACAATTGCCTCCAGGTTTGAGAGATGGAGTTTATGTTTTAGCTGTAGAAATTAGATATGGTGGCATTGTAGTGACTGATTCTGAAGTATTTACTGTGGGAGAAGCTAAAGAACCATTCTTAGAAAGACCTGCTGAGATTAAAGGATTTGGTGTTAGTGCGACAATGTATAGGTTAGTATTGGTGTTGATAGTGGGATTATTAGTGTTAAGTGTAATGTTGTTTATTTATGAAACTAAGAAATGGGATAAAACTCATCAAAAAGTTAAAAAGAAATAATTATAATTTTAAGCTTACTACTTTAGATATTCCTGTTTCATGCATACTTACACCATAAACATAATCTGCTTCTGTGATAACATTATCGTTGTGTGAAATCATAATATATTGTGCTGTGCCAGAATATTTGGAAACTAATTCTGATAGTAATTCTGAGTTTTTCTTATCTAATGCAGCATCAACTTCATCAAATAAGTAGAAAGCCATAGGTTGGTACTCTTGAATTGCGAAAATGAATGCTAATGCTGCCATGGTTTTTTCTCCACCTGAAAGAGATTTAATATCTAAGAATTTATTTCCTGCGATTCTCACTCTAATATCTACTCCTGCACTTAATGGATCTTCTTTGTTTTCTAGTTCCATTGCAGCTTCGCCTTTTTTAGATAAGGAAAGGAAGATTCTACTAAAGTTTTTGTTTAATTCCTTGAATGTTTTCATGAATACTGCCTTTTTGTTTGTCTCGATTTCTGCAATCATATCGAGTACATGGTCTCTTTCTTCTGTCAATGTATCTTTTTTCCCTACAAGTGTTTCATATTCTTTTCTTATCTCCTCATATACTTCTAAGGCTCTTAAATTTACATTACCTATCTTAACTAGCATAGATTCAAAGTTTCTTATTTCTGCTCGTAGATCGTCTATTGATAGCCCTCTTCTTAATGGTGCATCTTTGAATTCTTCAAATTCTCCTGTCAATGCCTCTACTTCTGCAGTTATCTTTGCTTTAGTAATTGAATGTTCATTGATCCGGTCTCTGATTGTTTTTTCTTTTGTGGCTTCTAATAATATGCTAGATTCTAATTTTTGTATTGTTTCACTTAATTTATTTCTTGAAGCGAAAAGATCGTGATATGCTTTTTGGAATTTGGATTTTTCTCCTGCCTTTATCTTTAGGGTTGATTTTTGACTTTTCAGTAAATCTTCTAAGTTTTTAGTTTCAGAGTTGAATTCTTCCCCTTCTTTATCACAGTTATTTATTAGTAATATTATTTTTTCTGCTTCAGGATTGTAAATCTTTTGAATTTGGATTTCTATGTTTTTGATTTCTGTGTTTTTTTGTACTATCTCTTCTCTTGTTTTTAGCCTTCTAGATTCATGTTGTTCTAATTCAGATAGGTTTTGTTGCTGATTAGAATCTCTTTTTAATTTATCTTTTGCAATTTTTAATGATTGTATTTCATTGTTTAGAATATTCATTTCTTTTCCAATTTCTGAGAATTCTGAATAAACTGGATTTAATTCTAAAACTTCTTTATCTTTTTCTAATTGCGTTGTGCTCATGCCTGCAGTAGATCTTTCATATTTGATTAATTCAGCTTCTACTTGGGATTTAATATTTCTTAATTCTGATATTTTATTTTCATTTTCTAACTTTCTATTTTCTAACAATTCTCTTAACTTGCCTGCCCGGTCTATTCTTTCAGTTATTTTTTCTAAGTTGTTAGACAGGCTCTTTTCTTGGAATCCCATTCCCACTCTCTTAGTTCTGTATCCTCCAACCATTGCTCCGGAGATTTCCACCAGGTCCCCTTCAAGTGTAACCATTCTAGCCTTTCCAATTCCTACTTTTCTCGCTGTCTGGATGTTTTCTACTACTGTTGTGCTTCCAAATACAAATGAGAAAATGTCTTTGAATTTTGGATCAAAAGTGATTAGATTTATTGCTGGACCATGCACTCCATTTCCAGAAATTCTAGTTATGGGCCTTTTCTTTATTTTATTCATGGGTAAGAATGTAGCAATTCCCGCTCTAGAAGCTTTTAATGTCTGAATACATTGTGCTGCTACCTTATCATCTCTAACTACTAATGATTTGATTCTTCCACCCGCTGCAACTTCTAATGCTGTTGAGAATTTTTTATCTACTTCTCCTAGTTCTGCAACTGTACCAAATACACCCGGATTGTTTAGATCTTTGATTCTTTTAATTGCTAAGTCTGCTGATGAAGAGGCCCTTAGATTGCTCTTTTGAGTTTGTAGTTTGAATAGTTCTTCATTTAATCTTGCGTAATCCTCTTTTGCCCTTTTGTATTGAGATGCAATGGCTGTATCTTCATTTAGTCTATTTGTTAGTTCTTTTGTGGTTCTTCTTAGCTCTTCTTTGATTCTTTTAATGTCTGAACTTTTTTCTAATTCTTGTATTGAAGAAATCTTTTCATTAATTGAGCTTATTTCTGCATCAATTCTAAACTTTTGTTGCAATAATTCTTGATTTTTTTGTTGAAGAACTTCGTATTGTTTTAGTTTATCGTCTAAGTTTTCTTCTAAATCTACTAGTTCTGTGTTTTCTGTTAGGCCTAAACTGTTTTTTATTTTATTAATAGTAATTGATTGTTTTCCTTCTTTTTCTTTTAGAATTAGGATTTCTTTACCTAGTTGAGTTTTGCTTTCTTCTAATCCATTTATTGTTTTTTTAGTATCTTCTGAAGAAGTTAGTAGCTGTTTCTTTCTTTCTTTCAGTTTAGCTATTTCATTTTTACATGTGGAGAATCTTTCTTCATTTGTAGCAATATTAGTTTTTAATTTTTCAACTTCTTCCTGAAGCGCTATTGCTTCCTTTTCTCCTTTGTTTTCAATTTCTGTGTTAATGCTTGATAGGTCTGTTTTCTTTAGTGCTATCTTTTCTCGAATTTCTTTTTCTTTTTCATCTAATTTTGCTATTTGGGATTCCTGTTTTTTTATTTTTGATAGTACTTCCTCTAGTTTGGTTTCTTTGCCTTTAATTTGAAGATTAAGATATGTTGCTTTATTTGATTTAATATTTTTTTCTAAATTCTTGTATTTTTCTGCTTGATCTTTGTCTTTCTTTAGTTCCTTTAGATAAGACTCTCTTTCTTTTAGAATTAGTGTAGCATCATTTAATTGTATTTCAACTCTGTTTAAAGAGTTCATTGCTTTGTTTTTTTTATCTTCGAAAACTGAAATTCCTGCAATGTCCTGGATTAAATCCTTTCTGTCATTTGCCCTCATTTCCATGAATCTTACAATATCACCTTGAAGAACGATATTGTGTCCGTCTGGATCTACTTTTCCTTTTGCTAATAATTCTAGAATTTGTTGTCTTGTCATGACCTGGTCATTAATTTTGTAAACAGAATTTCCTTTTGATTTAATTACTCTTGTTAATTTTAATTCATCCCCTTCAACTGGAAATTCATCATCGTTGTTTGTAAAAATAATTGAAACTTCTGCTTCTTTTAATGCGGAACCTTTTTTCCCACCGTTGAAAATAAGATTTGAAGATTTTTCTGCACGCATAGATTTTGCTGAAAGTTTTCCCAGAACAAAACAGAGCGCATCCATGATGTTGCTATTATGGACAAATACATTGTTTGCTATGAAATTGTGATGTTTTGGTATGCTTAAATCATAAACCCATTTTTCATTATGGTCTGCCAGGGTAGTAATTTCTACTATTTCATCCCAATAGATTGAAGAAGTTGCTAATGTTTGTAATTGTGTTAATTGTTGGCTCTTTTGTGATTGTTTTGTGAATAAATTTGTTATTAAGTTGTTTATGCCCTCTCTAGAGGGGGTGCATTGATTGTAACAGTAAGAATCTAATGTGGGAAATTCTTTCCTTAATGGTTTTATTTTGATTTTTAAGTCCTTACATACATTTTTTATTAAATTATTTGCCTCTATTAAGTCTAGATTTGGATTGGACTTTTTGTTTGTCAGTTCTTCTAATCTTTTTCTTTTATTATTGTGGATAAGATAAATATTATCTTGGAATGTTTTTAGGTTATTTGAACCATAAATGTTGATTGAGTGATATTTTCCTCTAAATTGGGTAGTTGTACATATTTTGTATATTTCATTTGAAGTATATTTGATATTTAATCTTGTTAATATTGATTGAATTTTAACTGCTAACTTTGGACTTTTTGTAACAATGTCTACATGTGATTTTGAAACATAACCGTCCCCACAAAACAATCCATTTAGTAATTGAGATAATTCTGGGTTTGAACTATTTTTTAATATTAAATTTGAAATATCTTTATGTTCTGTTGTTTTGTTCTGTTGCATCCCAAATTTTTCTAGTATTTTTATTAATGGTTTGCTGTAAAGGATAATATCGTAGCAGTTAGGCTTGTATTCTTTAATTTCTGGAGCGAAATTAAATAATTTTTTTGTTAAATTTAGATAATCTTCTACTATTTCCTGAGTTCCATTAGTAAACCATATTTGGTTTGATTTTGTTAATCTTCCTTCTGCTAATAAATAACCTAGAAATCTCATTAATTCAGGAGAATTTTTCCAAACCATTGGGATTGATTTATTTTGATTTTTTGATTGAATCTTTGTTATTAAATCTGTTATCTCTTCCTTTGTTAATTTTATAGTTCTTAATATTTTTACTAAATATGAAAAATTTATGGATTGTTTATCTTTTAATCCTTTTAGAATATTCTGTTTGATTTTTGCCTTTTTTGCAAAAGCTTTCCAAGTTAATTTATTTTGTTTTTTGTAATTAGCAATTAATTTAAAATAATTATCTGAGAACGGAACATAAATTTGATCTTCTGGTTTGATTAAATTTAATAGTTCGTAGAATGTTGTTGATTTTGGCTTAATTGGAATATTTCTAGGTATTGCTATCTTTATTCCTTCTTTTAATTCATCTGCCCGTAATGCCTTTATTCCTTTATCTGTTAAGGTGAATAATGGGTGATATTCTGTTGCTACTATTTCTTTTCCCGATCTAGTTTTAACCTGTATTAAATTTTTAGGTGCAGTTCTTTTTACAAATGCCCCCACATTAACTTCTTTTGTTTTTAGTGTTTCAGTATCAAAACATAAAACTTTAGTATTATCTCCTCCGATAATATATCCATCATCTATTTTTTTAATTGCATTAGTTTTGTATTTTGATTCAACTAACTTTTCTATTTCAACCAATTGCCCATCTGCTAGTTGAATTAATGAATCTCCCTTCAGACATTTTCCCGATCCATTTGGGCCAATGATACAATTGAAACCAGTTCCGAATTCCAAGTCTAAGGGTTTAGCGAAACTTTTGAATCCTTTAAGATGCATAGATTTAATTATTGCCATTCGTAGTCACTCTTTTATTTAGTGTGTGGTTTTTCTTTTTATAAAGGTTTGCTGTTTTGATGATAGACGGCGTGAGTTATGGTTTCTTTGCACCATACTACTTTTTAAATATATATTTTGGAGAGATTATGTGTTAAAATGGAATTAAGTGAAAAAATCTATGATTATCTTGAAAATGCTTTAGATAGAGATGAAGGTGTTGTGAATGAAGCTGCGAGATATAGTGTGTTAAATAATGGCCATTTTTGGAGACCTACGACGTTGATAAAAAGTGCTGAAGCTTATGGAGTTTCTTTAGAAGATAGTTTGCCTTATGCAGTAGGTTTGGAATTTGTTCATACTGCTTCTTTAATATTGGATGATATGCCTTCAATGGATGATGCAGATATTAGAAGAAAGAAAAAAACTTGCCATTTAGTTTATGGGGAAGATATCGCAGAATTAACTTCACATTACTTAACTTCTTTAGCAGACTTGATTGGAAATGAGGGAAATGTAGATGATTCAAAATATCGTGCAATTGTTCAAGAAACTAAACAAACTGCATTGAACTTAATTGGTGGACAAGAAATTGATCTTAAGGATGTTGAAATTAATAGTATTTGTGAAATTGATAGATTTTATGGAATGAAGACCGGATCTTTGTTTTCTGCTGCTGCAGCTATTGGTGGAATTTTAGGTGGAGCTTCAGAATCAGATTTAAATAATTTAAGAAGATTTGGAATGAATTTAGGAATAGCATATCAATACGGTGATGATCTGTATGATGAGTTAGCCCCTGCTGCTTTTTTAGGTAAGCCCACTGGTAAAGATAAGAATAAGAATACTCCTGTAAAAGTTTTAGGTGTGCAAGGTGCCAGAGTTGTTAGAGCTGGTTTTAAAACAGCTGCATCAACTAATCTGGCAATGCTTGAAAAAGAGGCTTATGGTTTAGAATGTTTGATTGAAGATGTGTTAGCTACTCACAAGTTTTAGTAGTCTGATAGATTTTTTTGTTTTTTTTGGTCTGCTACTTTTTTGTATGTTGCCCATGTTTTTCTAAATATTTGTGGGTGAATGTCCCAGTTTTCAGCTAAAAATGCTCTTGTTTTTGGATCGCTTGGATAACCTGAGCCTAGTTCTCCGTATATTTTGTTTAATTTTTCTATTTCTCTGTCTCTTGTAACCTTTGCTAATATTGATGCTGCTGAAACTACTGCGTAATTTTCATCTGCTTTATGTTCTAATAGTAATTCTGTGTTTTTGTTTTCTAAGTGTGATCTCATAAACTCTGTAAATTCTTTTATGTTTGTGCTTGGCGCATCAACAATTGCTTTGTCTGGATTTAGATTGTTTATTGCTTCTGCCATTTTTATTCCTTCTAATTTGTTTAAGTTTAATTCTGGAGCTATTAATGCGGCATCTACTTGTTCTGGTTCAACTATTACTATATAATAATCTGTGATTGCTTGAATTTGATCGAATAGTTCTTCTCTTCGTTTCTTTGATAGCATTTTGGAGTCTTTTGGTTCTAATTTCTTTAGTGTTTCTAAGTTGCTTTCCTCTATTGAAACGCCCGCTATTACTAATGGGCCTATCACTGGCCCCCTTCCTGCTTCATCAATTCCGCAAATTTTCATTTTAGATTTTTAATTAGTTTGTTTTTAATTAGTTTTGGGTTATCGTAATCTTTAAATATGTTGGTTTGTTTTTTAATGTAATGAAAAAGATGGGTGTTGTTTTATTATTGATTATTATGTTAGTGTTAACTGGCTGTGGTGAGAAAGAATGGAATGAGTGGGACTATTGTTCCGATAATTTTAGTTTAGAAGAAATGAAAGTTAAAGCATTAGGATATGTTTCTGTTAATTATCCTGGTGCTGAATTGGCAGAGTTTGGATATCTTGAGTGTGGTGATGAAGAAACAAGAATTTATGGTGATATTTATCTTGAAGGTGAGTTTATGGGTGCTTTAGATATGAGTGGAATTAGTGGGGAGTTTGAGTTTATTTCGAGTGAAGAATTTGAATTTGATCCAGACAATGGATAAAAAATAAAATGAAAATTAAATTAAATTTTAGAAAATTTGGATTGTATGTGTTATTTTTAATTAGTTTTAGTGTTGTGGTTTATTCAATTCCCAATCCAGGACATGCGTTGGATGAAATTCAAGGATATTTTTCTAATGATGCTAATTTAGAATTTAGTATTCCTAAATTTCAATCAGCTATCGGTAGTTGTACTGCTGGAAAATTGATGACGGGAATTAATCCAGATGGAACAGTTACTTGTGATGATTTGAAACCTGGTTGGGTTGTTCCGAATTCTATTCTTTCTCGTAGTGGGGGTAATGGTGACTTTACAGGTTATGATGGGATGGCAACTAAATGTACTGGTGCTAATGAACACGTATGTGATGCGGAAGAACTGACTGCATATTCTCAAGTTAATGGAGATATTGGTAAAGTTGGATGGTACAATACAGGAACAGCCACAACAGAAAAATATGTTTATGGTCAAGGATATGATTTTTATCATGATTGTGGAGGATGGACTAGTTCCCTTGAAATCCATTATGCAAATTATTGGGATGATTATCGTCCCGGTTTGTCTAAATGTAGTGTTTCAAAAAATGTTTTATGTTGTAAATATTAAAAATGATTAAAATGAAAAAAATATTGAAAAAAGGAAAAAAATTTTTATTGGAAAAGAATAGTGGGAGAGTTGTTTTTATTGCAATATTTCTTTTTTTAATTAGTGTTGTGGTTTATTCTGCTGCTCCAAATCCTGGACATTTAACTACTGAAGTTGAAGGTTATGGTGCTGATGCTAATTTACAGGTTACTTTGGATGATTTGCAAGAAAGTTTGGATACTTGTGCTGATGGAGAAGCAATAACTGAAGTTAATATTGATGGAACAGTTACTTGTGGTGGTGTGACTGCTGTATGGGGCGCTCCAACCACTATTATTGCTAGAGATGGTGCAAGTACTGGAAATATGGGTGGTTATGATGGGATGGCAAATAAATGCACTGGTGCTAATGAACATGTTTGTAGTGCGGAAGAATTGACTGCATGGGAACAGAATGGTGGGGCAGATCGCTTTGGGTGGTATAATGGGGGGGTTTCTCGTAAATATAACTCTAACACCCAACAAAATGATTGTAGTGGTTGGACTTCTTCATCTTCAAATTATGGGGGAAATTTATGGAATCAAAATCGAATTAATTATGAAGAATGTAATACTGAGTGGGATGTTTTGTGTTGTAAATATTAAAAATGATTAAAATGAAAAAAATATTGTTGTTGGTTTCGTTTATGTTAATGATAATTTCTTCAATATTTTTTGTTAAAGCATATCAATCTCATACTTTGGTTCAGATTGAAGATGCTAATGGAAATAATCTAAATACAATTCTTCAAGGAAAAATGGTAAAGTCGGGAAGTGCGGTTGATTGTGTCGATGGTTATTTGAAAGGATTAGATTCAAATGGCGGAGCGATTTGTGAACTTCCACCATACTATGTTCCGTCTTCTATTAGTAAATCTAGTGTTAAAGTAGTTCATCCGGATTTTGGAGGTTATGGTGGGATGAAAAATAAATGTTCTTCTAATCAACATGTTTGTAGTGGAATTGAACTTACCCGGTTTGATCAAATAGCTGGCGGTGTGGGGGATAAAATATCTAATCAAGAATCTGTTTTAGTTAATTCTGGTGTGGGTGCAAAATCTTATAACGCTCAAATATCTAATGATTGTGGAGGATGGACTTCTAAAGTTTCAACTTATCAAGGAGTTAGATGGTATAAACATTCTAACGAGGATAGATATTACCCTTTTACAATTAATTGTAATTCTTTAGGTTCTAATACTTATGTTGCTTGTTGTAGTTAATTCTTAATCCAAACATACTTAAACTAAAACTGTTATAGTTTTCATAAAATAATGCTATCAATATTAAAAAAAAAACAGAGGTGTTAATAAATGAGAGATAGAAATATAACAATTGCAGTTGTTTTACTGTTAGCTTTTGCGGCTTCTGCAGTCTACGATGATTCTGCTGGAACTGGCCAAGCTTTTCTGCAAGGAAATCAAAAGTGTGCACAACCATTTGGAGCATATACAATGGAGAAAGTTATGGATGGGTCAATTCCATCTAAAGTAGAAATTAAGAGCTCTAACTATAAGAGAAAAGATGGTTCTTGTACAAGAGAAGACATAATTAAGTACAATCAATTAATGAAGGTACCGAGAGTAACTAATTGGGAAACTTATAATGATCATAAAGATATTTCTATTGGCAATGAATTAATTGTTGTTGATGCAGTTAATATGTTTAACCATAAGACTGGCAATGAAGTTTTAGATACTTTTATTGGACTTACTGGTGAAGCTAATGCTGATGTTACTCATTATGTTGCTATGCAAGAAACTTCTGAAAGAGTTGTGATTTATGTAATTAAGGATGTTAAATTATCTAAACAAATGAAAAATTCTGTTAGGGGAATTCCTGCACCCATAGGTGCAGAGAGTATGCTTCCTGAAGGTATAATGTTTACTATGAATCCTTTTTATATTGCTGGAGATATGAATGAAAACGGCGTTGCTAGATTTACATTCTTACGTAATCCTTCAACTGGAAATGGTATAACTGGCGGAGCAATTACAGGGATGCAGACTGCAATTCCTCCTAGACCGGTGGAGACTGAAGAAGCATGTGGAGTATCTACTGGTACTGGTAATGTTAAATCTATTACGTGTTCAAAAATTGTTGCTGCAGGTAAGGGAAATTGTAAGAATGATGCTGATTGTAATGATAATTTTGAATTAGGATGTGTAGGCATTACTTGTGATATTGTTCCAAAGGGTACAAAAAAGTTTTGTACTATGGATTCAGAATGTGCTGGACCTGGAACTGAGGGAGAAACTAATAAATCTGATACTCCTGATAAGGGTAATGGTTATGATATGGATGATTTTTATCGTGGATTCACTTATGCTGGTGATGCGCAGTTAACATGGGATTCCTTTAAGGGAAACACTGATTGTTATTTTCAAATTGGTAGTGGTGGATTTAATTCTGATGCAGTAGGATTTGTAGGATTTAGAGCAAATACTAACATCTGGCATGGAGAGCTTTTTACCTTTAATCTTGGAGCTACTGCTGGTGTGAGGAATTTTGACTTAGGGACTGAATTTGAGGAAAATTATGATACTAAAGTATCAGATCCAGATAATGCTGGAAATAATATATGGGGAACTAGAACAGTTTTTGGACCTGGAAATGGATGGGAAGCTGCAGTTTCAATTGGACCCAATATCAATATTCCTTTTGATACATCATTCTTAGGACAAATGTCTTTAGATTTTAGTGCTGAAGCATTATGGTGTGAAACCGGTACAGGATTTATCACTGGATTACAACTTAACAAGGCGATGACAGATACTACATCAGTATTTATTGGTGCGCTAAGTGGATCAGTTGATGAAATGGATATGGGGAATACCGCAGTGATTGGTTTCTCCGTTAAATTTTAAAATTGTAAGGGGTAAAATCCCCTTACCTTTTATTTTTTTAATATAGAATTAATTTCTTGAATATTTTTTGCTCTAGAAAGAGTATTTCTTAAATTATGAGAATCTGGTAAGCCTTTGGTAAAGTCTAATGCCCTCATTCTTAATAACTTGAAGTTGGTTTCTCCTTGATTTAAGTATGTTTGAAATAAATTTAATTTTTCTTTAAAAGTTTGTTCAATAATTTTTCCGGTTTTAAAATATGTATTAATTTGTTTGAAAATCCAAGGATTATTTCTTGCAGCACGTCCAATCATGATATAATCACATTTTGTTTGTTTTAGTATTTGTTTGGCTGAAATTGGATCAACTACATCCCCATTTCCAATAATTGGTATGGATGATTTTTCTTTTACTTTTCTAATTAACTCCCAATCAGATTTTCCAGAATAACCTTGTTCTTGAGTTCTTGCGTGAATAGTAATTGCAGAACAACCAGCATTTTCCATTATTTCAATTAATTCTAATGCTTCTACTTTTTTGAATCCTGATCTCATTTTTACAGTGATTGGTCTTGGAATGTTTTTAGATAAAATAGATATTATTTTTTTTATTCTATCTTTTTCTTTTAGTAATGCAGACCCGTAGCCTTCTTTTACTATTTTTTTAGAAGGGCACCCCATATTAATATCAATTACATCAAATGGCTTGTATAATTTTTTAGCTGCCTTTAGTAATATATCTGGATTTCTTCCAAATAGTTGTAATCCTACTGGAGAATCAGTTGAATTAGTTTCAGCCATATCTAATGTTTTTGCAGAATCTCTTGTTATTGCTAAGGCTGAAAGTTGTTCAGTATAGGTCATAGAAGCACCATAGTTCCTACATAAGAGCCTAAAAGGTAGTGAAGTGACTTCTGCCATTGGAGCCAGTATTAGTTTGTTTTTGAGCTTCGGGAATTCCATTTTGCACTTACTCTATTAACCGAGTGTGCGACAATTCTTTATAAATTAGATTTATTATTTTGAGTTATGGAAAAAGAGGTTGTTTTGAGGGAATTTTTAGAAAATCGTTTGAATAGCACAGATATTGCTTCAAAATACAATGTTAGCAAAAAGGAAGTTTTAGATTATTTGAGGGATGAATTAGGAAGTACTAAACTAAAGAGAATCGCTCAAAGTAATGCTGCAATTAAGACTAATAAGAATTTAGATTATGTTAAGCTGGGTAAAACAATCAGCAATTCTGTTAGATCCAAAATGGCTAAAGATGATTCATATTCAATACAATGGAAATTAAAAGCTAAAAATGCTTCTAAACTTGCACGTAAAAAAGTTAGAACGTTATTGAATAATAATGCTGAATTTAAACAGAATTGGTTAACTAATTGTAGAAAAGGAGGTTTATCCACATTTAATAATCAAAAGGGGTTTTGGGATCCAAAAAATTTAGATAAACGGAGAAGAGGTTCTTTGAGAGGGATTAAAAATATGGGTAAAATGGTGATTGGTCCACTTGGAGAAAAAATGTATAATGGTTTAGAGCTTGAGGTTGCAGGCGTTCTAAAAAAATTAAATATAAATTATGAATACGAGAAAAGATTTATTACTGGTAAAGGTAATGGGTATTTTAGTTGCGATTTTTTTTGTGAATTTTTTGAAAGATGTTTTTTTATTGAAACAACTTATTGGGATAAACCTGAAGAAAAAAGCAATAAGTTAAATAAGAAATTTAAGTTTTATAAGTCTCTAAATCTTTCAGCTGATTTTATTGTTGTGACTACTGAAATTCTAAAGGAAAAATACTCTAATTATCTTGATGAGGAGATAGTGGTGTTTTCATTCGATGAATTTAAAAAAGGAATAGAAAAGGCGATTAAGCCTTTAATTGCGAGGGGTGGAGGTCCTAATAGCGAGGGCTGGATTTGAACCAGCGACCTCCGGGTTATGAGCCCGACGGACACTCCTAATTGGACATAAGCTCTGGTTTGACACTTATTCTGTCCTACCTCGCTACGCTATTTGTGTTTTGGTCTGTTTTTAAAGGTTTCAGTCTAGAATAAGTCTTTTAAGTCGCTTGTTTCAGCAACGGTTTTCTTGAATTCTTCTACGAATTCTGGTGTTAATTTTTCAAAAAGAACTTCTGGCTTGTTTATTTTATGTTTTTTTGGTATTTTGATTTCTTTTGATGTTTCCCAAATTGCTTGTTTGGTGGGATTTTCTTTTAAGTTTAATATGTTAAATATTTTTTCTGAACTTTGAGGGATGTATGGTGATGAAAGAATTGCTAATTTCCTACATAAATCTGAACAGATGTAAAGAATTTCTCTTGCTTTATTTTCATCTTGTTTTAGAACCACCCATGGTTCTTGATCATTAAAGAATTTATTTCCTAAATCTGATAGAGATAATATCTCTTGGAAAGCATGTCTTAATTCTGCTTTTTCTAATAACTCTTCGACTTTGTTTATTTTTTCTAAAACTTGTTGATTGAATTCTGAATATTCTTCTAAATCTTTAGGTTGAGTAATTTCCCCATTTAATTTTGAATGTGCGAATGTTAATGTTCTATTAATGAAATTTCCAAAATTTCCAATTAAATCTGAATTGACTCTTGATTCAAATTCAGACCATTTGAATTCAGTATCATCTGTTTCAGGAATTACGAAGGTTAGATATGCTCTTAGAACATCCGGATTTATTCCTGTTTTAGGAATGTTTTCACAGAAAACTCCTCTCTTATGTGTTTTTGAAAATTTTCCACCTTCGTAATTTAGATATTGAAGCCCTACTACGTTGTAAGGTAAGTTATATTCTCCATTTGCAATTAGAGATGATGGCCAGAATATTGAATGGAAAGGAATGTTGTCTTTTCCAATGAAATGATAAATCTTAGAATCTTCTTTCCAATAGGATTCCCAATTTTTTGTATGTTCTTTAGTTGATGAAATATATCCGATTGGTGCATCAAACCATACATAAAATACCTTATCTTCAAAACCTTCTAAGGGCACCTTAACCCCATTTTCAATATCTCTTGTTATTCCTCTTTCTTTTATACCTTCTTTTACCCATGCTAATGCTAGGTTTAATACTTGAGGTCTCCAATGAGTTTGTTTTTTCAACCAAGTTTCTAGTTTACTTGATAGTTTATCATATTTTAAGAAAAGATGGTTTGACTCTTTGATTTCTGGAGTGTTTGAACAAAGAGTACATTTTGCGTTGATTAATGTTAAGGTGTCTAATATCTTTGTACATTTTTCACACTGATCACCTCTTGCGTGCTCATATCCGCAACTTTTACATGTACCTTCTACGAATCTATCTGGTAAGAATATTTTATCTTGTTCGCAGTAGAATTGCTTTATTTTCGCTTCTTTGATGTAACCATTATCTTTTATTTTTTGAAAAAATTCCTGAGTTAATTCATGATGGATTGGTTTTGAAGTTCTTGAAAAATTATCGTACGAAATATTGAACCAATCATATATTTTTTTATGTTCTTTGTAAATTGTTGTACAGAATTTGTCTAATGGGATTTTTTGTTTTTTCGCCTCTAGTAATGCTGGAGTTCCATGTTCATCTGTTCCTCCGATGTATAATGTATCATATCCTTTTAGTCTACAGAATCTTGCAAAAATATCACCTGGTAGGTGAGATCCAACTATGTGTCCCAAATGAGGGATGTTGTTTACATAAGGCAATGCCGCTGTTATTAGTCGTTTTTCTGTTACTTTGACCACCAAATTTATTGAGAATTAGGAGAATTATAAAGGTTTGTTTTAATTAACTTTTTTTAGTTTTGCTATTTCTGCCTTAATTGGTGTTAAGAAATCTGTTTTAGGTAAGTAAATGTTTATGCCTATATTTGGATAATTTATTGCATATCCTGTGTCATATGATTCTAAGCTAAAATTATCTCTTCTTGTTTTTAGTGCGTTTTTAGATTCATACATTGCTTCTTCTGCTAACCTTATCGAATCTTCAATTGAACTATTTGGAGCGTGAACTGTTCCACCAATTGATATTGCAGGTAAATCTTCTGAATTAAAATGTTCCGATAATCTTTCCATTGCTGTCCTTAAACCATTATATCCTTCTATGTTTTGTAGGACACCTATGAATTCATCTCCTCCAGAATACATTCTTCCCACATCTGAATTTTGAGATCTTAAATCAAAAATTAAATCTGGACTTCCAATATTTTCTTTTTCTGCCATTCTTCTTTCATTTCCATGTGCTTCTTTACTCGAACGTAAGACATGTTTTAACCCATAAGCCACTTGATTAATTTGAATATCTCCAACATTATGGCCGTATTTATCATTAATTTCTTTTAATCCCATCATATCTATGTAAATTATTCCGCTAGGCCATTGAGAATTTGTCGTTGTTGTTAATAATTTTTCTAAACCTGTTTTTGAAAGAATTCCTGTTTTTTCGTCTGTGTTTAATTTTAGTTCTATTTCTTTTAATGTTTGTCTCAAATCTCTAATTTCTTGGGTCTGTGAGGGGTTGTTAATAGTTTTTTCTAAGTTATTTATCCTTTCATAGGCTTTTTGTAGTTCAGAATGGGGCATTTTATTGTTTAAATAGAGGTTATAAATGATATTTAAATATTTGGTTAGGTTTATTAATTATCAATTGAATGAAACATTGTGCCGCGATCGCATAATTTGGTATTGCGTCGGTCTCGAAAACCGATTTCTTCGGATATGTAGGTTCAAATCCTACTCGCGGCGTTTTTGATAACGCTTATAAATTAGGATTATAAGAAAATGATTAAGCCACGATCGCATAATTTGGTATTGCACTGGACTGCTAATCCAGGTCCTTCTGGACATCCCGGTTCAAATCCGGGTCGTGGCGTTCTTGCCATTACAATTTTGATTAAATGTAAAGATTTAAATAGTTTGTAATGGTAATGATTTTGTGAGAATTATAACAAGAAAAAAGGGAAATAAAGAATATTTTTATTTACAGCATTCATATAGGGAAGGGGGTAAATCAATTACAAGAGAGAAATATCTAGGAAAAATTATTCCTGATGATATTGAAGTTATAAAATCTAAATTCAAAAAAGAATGTAATCGACAGTTATATCAAAAATTAGAATCTATTAAATCTCAATTTCAACAAGAGTGGGAAAAACTTCCAAAAAGTATGAAGGAAAAGGAACTTGAAGAAATTGCGATAGCATTTACATATAACACCAATGCTATTGAAGGATCAACAATCACTCTCGAAGAAACAAGAGAAATAGTTCATAATAGAATTGCTCCAAATAAAGAATTAAATGAAATTAAAGAAACAGAGGAGCATAATAAAGTTTTTTTAAAATTATTAAAGAAAAAAGAAAAATTAACAAAGAAATTATTATTGAGATGGCATGAAGATGTTTTTAAATTTACTAAAGAAGATGTTGCCGGGAAATTTAGAGACTATCTGGTCCGTATTGGCCCTTACGTTGCTCCCGATTGGCAAGAGGTAATGGGGCGTATGAATGAATTTGTAAAATTTATTGATAAAAATAAACAAATGAATCCTGTTGAATTATCTGCGAGAGCACATTATAGATTTGAAATCATTCATCCATTTGGGGATGGAAATGGTAGAATTGGAAGATTATTAATGAATCATCTATTGTGGCATGCAGGTTATCCTATGCTGATAATTGAATATAAAAAAAGAGCATCTTATTACAAGGCATTTACCCAAGATGAAGAACATTTTGTTAATTATTATTTTAGAAGATATTTATCCATTCATAAAAAAAGGATTAAATTATAATATACGCAATTGCGGGGTTTGTATTATTTGATTCATCGGAGGAGAGGTTATTTTTTGATGTAAATGGATAGTTTTACAGTCATTTAAAACAGTTTTTGGTAGGGATCTTAGGGCAAATTTAGATTATGAAACTGAAAAATATCGAGTTTTTTCTGATCCAAGTATTTATGTTTTTGAAATTAAAGATCAAGATGATTATATTTACAATTATGAAGATTTGTATAATTTTGTGAATCTTGAGGCAGAATCTGTACTTGCTGATTTTAAAGAAGGGGAACTTGTAACTAAAGAAAATGACTATCCCGAATATGCCTATAGATTTATTGTAGAAAATGAAGGTCCAGCAATCATAGGAATTAAAGCATATTCGGAGGATTTTTAATTACTTTCTATATATTTTGTCCCTATTATCAAAATCTAAAAGATAGATAGTATTTTTATTTGAATTTAAAGAATATAATAGTCTAAATGGTGGAACGTATAGTTTTCTTTCTCCTTTTTTATTATTTTTTAAGAAATCTCCAATTTCAGGATTTTTAATTATTTTTTTAATTTGATTTTTTAATCTTTTAATTAACAATTTATCTTTTTTATATCTTTTAATTGATTTTTTGAAGGAATTGGTTTGAATTATTTCCATTATTTTACCAATTCTTTAGTTCTTTCAAGAATTCTTTTTCTTTTGATTTAGAGAATTTACCTTCTTCTATTTCTTTCCACCGTTTACTTGCTATTTGCATATCTATTATATCTTCTTCTAATTGTTTTAATGATTTTATTTTATTTGAAGGTCTAAAAATTATATCTTCTCCATCATTAATAATTAAAAATTTTTCTCCTTGTTTGAGCTTTAATTTTTCTCTAATTTCTTGAGGAATAACTATTTGCCCTCTTTCTCCCATTTTGGTAATATCTAAGTTCATTTTTAATATGATTAATCATATTTTTCATATTTATAAATCTTTCTTTGAAAAATTCGGAAATTTTTTGTTTCTTTATAAGTTCTGATGATTAACTGCAATAAAGGTTAAATATGCCTCTTGATTAGTTTAGAAAGCAATGACAGCAATTATAGGAATTAAAGCATATTCTGGAGCTAAAGAAATAATTTTTGCAGCAGATAGTCAAATGACTGATGTTGAAGACAATAGAATACCTGTTTCGAAAGTTACTGGATTTAATAAAATTGCAACTGGAAAAGATTGGGCAATGGGTTTTGCAGGCATTTATTGTCCTCCTTTGAGAAGTTTTTTTAAAAATTTGAGAAGTGAAAGCAGTTCTAGTAATTTAATTGAGAATGCAGTTAATAATAAATATTTTGCAGAAGTTAATGAACTCAATACCAAAATTGCTAAAAAATACGGTGATGATTGTTCTGCACACTTTTTGTTAGCATCTTCTAAACCGGAAGTAGGAATGTATTTTGTAGATAAAATGGGCAATGTTTTAGAACGTCCAGTCTATGAAGATGAAACTACAGATTATTTGACTATTGGTTCTGGCAGTGACTCTGCTAGGAGTTATTTAGAAAAAAGAATGGATACTAAATATTTAGATCAGGAAGGGATTAGTCATGCAAATGCATTAAGATATGCTTACGAAGCAATTGAACAAACCGATGATTTGTATACTGGCGGGCCAATTGAAATTGTTGTTCTAAAACAAGATTCTGTTAATAGTTATGGTGCTAAATTAAGAAGGGCTGCACGAAAAGCAGTACGTACTGAATTAGAAAATATAATCAAAGAAAGTGAACGTTAAAGGTCATTGAATAATGGTGTATCTTTTTTGGTTAATTTTTTAGGTTTTTTCTTTTTACCACCTTTTGCAGGAGTTCTAATTGATTTGATTTGAGGTAATTCTGAATGTAGTTTTAGTGGATTGTTATGAATGTCAAATAATAATCCTTTACTTTTCTTTTCTCTGATTGGTTCTGGAAGAATTATCTGGTCATTATTTCTATATTCGTTACACTTATCTCCATATAAGCACCAATCACAGTGCCTGCCTCTATGATGAGTAAAATCTCCTTGTTCTGCTCTGTGAGATACTGATTCAATAGTGTTTAATAATTCGAGTAAATCGTTTTTTGTTTTTTTGATTGGAACAAATGTTCCTGAACGCATGTGATAGAATTCACCAGTAACTTCTTCCATTAATTCCAAAGGATTATTGTCCAGTGTTTTTTCTTGAGCTTTAGTTAATTGAAACATTTCCCGTAATCTTTGATCTCTTTGTGCTAAGAAAGGTATTGCCGCTGCATAAATTGTAAATTGATAATCATTCTTTAATTCTTGTTCTGTGGGTAAATGATAACCAGTTTTAAGATCGATATGTTTGAATGGTTTGTCTATGATGTCTATGTACCCTTCAATTAAGTAATCTTCAATACCTAATACAAATCTTCTTTCAACATCTAGTGGTTTTTCCCTATCGCCATAGAATTCGTAGAAATTTGTAAGGCAGTTTTTCATTATGTTGTAAGTTGCCCATTTTTCTCCTTCAAATTTTTCTTCTAAATTTTTCGGTGGAAGAACTAAATTATTCCACATATATGCTCCTTGTTTTGCAAAACTTTCTGCAGATTCATAATTATTTCTCTTTAGTCTGTGATCATTAAATTTTTCACAGAAAGAGTGAACGTGTTTTCCTGAAGCGAGGGCGTAGTTTTCTTTAGATTTGATTTTTTCTTCATATTTTAAATAAATTTTAAACATGCATTCTGTTGCATCTTTTAGTTTTGTAGCGCTCCATTTAATCATCGTATTAATCCTAAAGGTATTATATTTTTAAAGAATTAGAGGATTTAGTGGGTGTTATTTATAATTGAGCTATTGAACCGTATCTTTCCCAACTTTGAATGATTTTTCACACCAAATACAAACTTTTCTTTTTCCTGTTAAATCTGGTTTGTTAAACACTGTCATTTTGGGATTTCTGATCTCCATTTTCTGGTATTTCCCACATTTTGGACAGCGTATGTCAATAATTAATGTCATTATTCTTGTTTTGAAATTTTCTTTATGATTAATGTTGCAGAACCATCTTTTTCTTCAATAATTTCTGATTCTTCTATCTTTAATTTTGATTTGAACAATGGTGCATCCAAAACTAGAGTTTCAAATTCCCCTCCTTCTCCTGCAACATTAATATGTAATTTTTTATTTAATTTAACTAACTTGTCTAATTCTGTTTGTGTTACAATTTTATTTAGGAATGATTTATCTAATCCTTCTGCAGCAACCTTAGTCATGATAAATTTGTAATCCTTTTGAATTAAGTTTTTCATTTCAGTTTCTTGATCCATGTGCCATAATGGGGAGTAACATTTTAGATTTAGTTTGTCACAGATTTCTTCAATCCTTGTTCTTTGATAGTTTGAAAAAATTGCACCGGTAATTATTCCTTGTATTTGATATTTTTCCTTTGCTCTTGTTAGTGCTACTTCTAAATCTGTTAGTTCTTTTTCTTCTTCCCCCTTTGTTTTTTGTAGAATGATTGGAATATCTAAACATTCTGCCTGTGTTTCTGCCAATTCTATTGTTGGCGTGTGAAACATGAATGAGTCTTTGTTTTGACTGTCTATAGTGATCAAACAGGAAACTTCATAATTTAGTCTATGTTGGATATGTAATGCGTATACGCTGTCCTTACCAGAAGAAAATAATGCACCTAGTTTGATATTTTTCCTTTTTAGAATGTTTGAAAAGTATTCTGCCTTGTATTGGCCCTTTTCTTTTACAATTTTTGAAATTACTTTTCCTATTCCACTACTGTATTGTGCAGCATTTCTTTTTAGTTGAGATAGTTCTTTTGATAATCCTAATTCTCGAGATAGTTCTCTCATTAATTTCTTTGGAGTTTCAGAGACTTTATGTTCATCCGGAGTATTAAGACAAGCTTGAACTAATTTTTTGTCTAAGTACGGTAATCTGAGTTCTATGTTGTGTGCCATTGAAAGAACATCATCTCTGTAAAGATCTCTTTCATAAATCCTTCTTAGGTTAGATAATGAATCTAAGGTTATGTTTTGAGATTGATGCATTCTTTTGTAACCCCCAAAAATATCGTCTGCACCAACCCCTGAGAAAATTACTTTAATGTTGTCTTTTTGGGCTGCCTGTAGAGAAAAATATAGTGTGGTTGCTACTTCCACTTTAACTGGGTCTGCAGTTTCAATTAAATTAACTATTTTTGGTAATTCTTTGATAATCTGTTCTTTGTTTGTTTTTACTAACTTTAATTTGAAGTTTAGTTCTTTTGCAATCTTTTCTGCGTTTTCTATTTCTTTTGTTTTTGTTTCTGAGACGGTCATATATGCAGTGAATGGAATATTGTTATTTGTTAAGATATGTGCTAATAGTGTTGAGTCTAAACCCCCTGAGAACAGTATTCCTAGGTGTTTGTTTGGAACTCTTTGTAAAATTGAAGATTTTATTAATCGTTTTAGGTTTTCTTTGTTTAACTTTTCTGGTTCTATTTTGAAGAAATCTTGATGTAAGAATGTTAATTTGTTTGTTTTGTGATTAAATAATAATATTTTTCTAGGATTTAGTTCTTCTGGTTCTATTTCCTTTGAAGCTATTGCCTTTCTTTCTGATGCAAATATTAAGGAATCTTTATTGTAAAACCATAATGGTTTTTCTCCTAATAGGTCTCTTGCCAGTATTGTGTAATTTTCTTTTTTATTATGTAAGAAGAAAGCAAATACTCCACTTACTTCTTTTAGAATTGAGTTTAGTTCTTCTGGCTTGTTTAGTTTTTTAATTAGTAAATCAAATAATAATTCTGCATCATTTTCTGAATTTAAGTTGTATTTTTCTTTTAGTTCTTTCCAATTGTAGATTTCACAATTAGAACCAAAAATGAAATTTCCTTTTATTAGTGGTTGTGGTTTGTTTCCCACAATAGAATGTAAACAATGTGCAAAAGTAAAATTATTTTCTGAATGTATTTTTTTATTATCTATTCCTCTATAAAGAATTTTATTTAATGCGTTGCTAGCTATTTCTTTGTGATTTTCTAGGTTTATTGCTCCAGTTATTCCACACATTTTAATATAAATATAAAATTAAAATTTAAATAAGCTTCCTAATCTGTTGATGCCCTAGGAAGGCTTCTGAATTTAAAGAATTGTTGTTTGATTTTTCATATGCCAATTTTACTATATTTTCATAATGGTCTTTAACTGTTCCAAGATACTCAATTTCTATGCCTTCATATAAATTTGCAAATTTTAACTCTTCTTTGAAATTTTCTGCATTTTCTTTCTTTGTAAAATACACGGATGCTAGGTGTATGGATCCATCTCGAGGGTTATGTAAATCTTCTTTGGATCTCACTCTTTCTACTAAACTGGGTATTTTTTCTTCTTCAACTAATCTAGCCGAAAGTGATTGAATTGGTGCAAAATATGGCTTCGTATCACTAATTCTTACCATGTATAAATCTTGTTTTAGGTGTTTCATTGTGGTTTTTTGCCTGATTTTAGGCTTTTAAACGTTTTGATGGAAGGTTTTTTATAAGAAACTGATTGTTAAGATATATGGTTTGGGGTGAATCTTTATGGATTGGATTATATGGATTTCTTGGATTGGTCTTTGGTTATATTTTAACTAGAATTGCACCGGAAGAAATGGAAGTTGGTGAAAGACTGTTTAAATTAGGAAGAAATGTTTGTTTGTTTTTGATTGGTATTTTTTGGTTTTTTAATGTTAACTTTGTAACTGAGTTGGCATTACTAGTTGTTTTTGGAATGTTGATGGGAAAATTGTTGAATAATTTGTTTTCAGTTTTAGGATTAGGTGTCGGAGTAGTTAGTGGTAATCTTGGATTGGTTTTGGGAACTTTGGTGTTTTTGATATTTATGTTTGAGAGTGGAATTAGGTGGAAAGAAAGTGGATTATTTTTTGTGAGTTTACCATATGTTGCACTGTTAATTTTAGGGATAAGTTTTGGGAAATATTTTGATGCTAATTACGTTTTAGCTTTAGTTTCAGGGTTCTGTTGGGCATATGCTTATAAGTCTTTGAAGAATTAGGATTTTATGATATATGAAGATACTATCTTGGATTGTTATACTGATGAACCTTCTGGTTTAGGTGTCCCTCCATATTTGGGAGTGCATCCGAGATATCTCGCAGGCTATTTGGAAGGAAAAGTAAATTATGTTACTATTGATGATCTAAGATTTTATGTTAAATACAAAAATAAGAAAAAAGATGGACAAAAAACCAATATTAAAATTTATAATTTAACTAGAAATAATATTGGAGAAATTTTAGAAAAAACAAAAAGATTATTCTGTGTAGTTGGAATGCAAACTCCAGGGAAATATTTGAGTGCTTTACCTGGAACTGTAAAAGAAATAGAAATTTTAACTAAAAATATTAAGGCAGATAAAATTCTTTATGGTCCTGTTGTTAGCACTGGAACTCAATTAGAAGGTGGAAAGATGGCTGAAAAGATTCCTTCTGGTTTATTTGTTGAAGAAATGAAAGAAGTTTATGGAGATTATGCTGAGATGCGTGAATATGCAGTTAAGGGGGCTTCTATTGCTAAACAGATTCCTTGGGGGAAAATGATTGAAATTGAAACTGGCAGGGGATGTATAATGGGTAAATGTAGTTTTTGTACTGAACCGTTAAAATCAAAAGTTGAATGGAGAGATCAAAAAGATATTCATAAAGAAATTAAAACATTTTATGATATGGGTGAAAGAAATTTTAGATTAGGTAAACAAACTTGTATTTTAAGTTATAAGGGAATGGATGTTAAAGAGTTAGATAAATTATTGAAACCAATTGGAAGAGAAAGTAAATTGAACTTAGATTGTTTACATATAGATAATATGATTCCTTCTTTAGTTAATGAGGAAAGAACTAAATGTATTGTGAAACATTGTACTGAAGGAAATATTGCTGCATTTGGTGTTGAAAGTTTTGATATGGAAGTTGTAAAACAAAATACTTTGAATACCTCTCCAGATGTTGCATTGAATGCAGTTAAGATTATTAATAAGTTTGGAGCTAAACGAGGACCAAATGGAATGCATTACTTATTGCCCGGTTTGAATTTAGTATTTGGTTTAAAAGGTGAAAGTAAAAAAACTGGTGAATTAAATTATGAATATTTGAAAAAAATATTGGATGAAGGATTGTTGTTGAGAAGAATTAATATTAGACAAGTTACACCATTACCTGGAACTGCTATGTGGGATGTTGGAACTAAATTCTTGAAGAAGAATAAGAAATATTATTGGAAATGGAGAAATAAGATTAGGAAAGAAGTTGATTTTGAGATGTTAAAAAATCTTGTGCCTAGCGGAACTATTTTGAAAAATGTTAAAATGGAAGTTCACGATGGAAATCATACATTTGGAAGACAAATGGGGAGTTATCCCTTGATTGTTGGCGTTAAAGACAGGATTGAAATCGGCAAATTATATGATCTTGAGATAGTTGACCATATGCTGAGAAGCGTGGTTGGAAAAGTGGTTAAAACACATTAATTTTCTAATAGTTAACCTTATAAGTGGTTGAAGGGTTTCTGAGACTATAAAGTATATCCTAGAGTATATATGTTATCAACTAAAATGAGAAGAAATTTTGAAAATAATGATGAGGAAAACTATCAATTTAGTAAAACTGATCTTAATTTTATGGCGTCGGGATTTGACGGTTATAAATTCCACGAAGATGAATTATTTGGATTATATGCTCAAATAAAAGAAATTATGCCACATTTAAACGATAAACCTTATTTTGCTTTAGATCAAATAGTTTTAGTAAAAAAAGGAGTCGAATCACTTAATAATTCAGTTTATTTTATTCATTCTAATGGTGAGGATAAATTAAAAATGCAAGAAATTTTGAGTGATGTACACCTTACACTTGAAGATTATTCTGAAAAAGCATATCATGGAATTGAATTTAAGGATTTTCACGCTTTTGAAGAATTGAGGGGAGATTTTGATTATATTGGTGGAACTATTAAAATTATTAAACCTCATGTAGAAACAAAACCATTCTTTTCACATAAAGTACTTGCTTTGGCCCAGAGGGACATTGAGGAATTAATTGAATCTCCTTATTGTATTTATGCTGAAGATAGAGATGATATTTTATCGGAACTTGCATATTTACAATGCGATGTTGACTCTTTAATGGCTAGGGCGTATAATAAGCTTGAATTTGAAATTTAGCTAACTTTTTATACTGTAGAATTCTCCAACATATATGTTTTACTTAATAGGTATTGGGATGGGTGATGAGAAAGATATTACTGTGAAAGGTTTAGAAGCAGTAAAAAGTTGCGATAAAGTCTTCTTAGAATGTTATACGAGTAAACAAGTTGATTTTGATATTGATAAAATGCAGGAATTTTATGGTAAGGAAATTATCTTTGCAGACAGAGACATGGTCGAAAAAAATTGTGAAGATGAGATGATAATGCCTGCGAGAGAGGGTAATGTTGCGTTATTGATTGTTGGAAGTCCATTGGGTGCAACTACACATTTGGATATTCTTAGAAGAGCAGATGATCTTGATGTAGAATCTACAGTAATTGATAATGCAGGAATTTTAGGTGCAGTTGGTATTGTTGGAATGAGTTTGTATAAATATGGAAGAGTTATAACTATTCCCAAAGAAAATGAAGGAATTTCTAGCCCTTATGAAATGATGGTGGAAAATCAAAAAATGGGATTACATACTTTAATTTTGTTAGATGTAAAAAATGAAAATGAAGAATTTAATTTAATGACTGCAAGAAAGGGTTTAGATTATTTAATTAAACATGGATTAAGTACTAGTGAAATGGTGGTTGTTTGTGGAGGATTAGGCGGAGCTAAACCAGAAATTAAATATGGTGGTGTCGGAACTATTTTTGTTGAAAAAAAACCTCAATGTATAATTGTCCCGGGGGATATGCACTTCATGGAAGAAGAATGCGTAGAACGGTTTAAGGTTTGATTGCTTATAAAGTAGGAACGCTTATATATCCTTTAACCTCTATTTTAGACATGGGTTTGGAACAAAAAATTAAAAATACTTGTAAAAATGTTTTAATTGGAAGTTCTTTATTATTTCCTTTATATTCTTGTCAAGGGGCACAAACTTCCGATTATGTGCACGCTGTAGCTTCTATGGCTGGTGCAGGAGGGTTAGCTAAGACTGCTGAACAAGCCGCTGGATTGAGCGGAGTTATGTCCTTATCAAATTCTATTTCAGAAAATAATCGTGCTAAAATGGGTGCACCAAATGTTAATGTATATGGTGGAGGAAATTCTGGGAATAATCAACCAATTATTGTTGAAAAAGAAATGGCCGTAGATGCTAATAATTTAAGGTTTGATTCGCGTGTATCAGATGTATCAAGAGCTGGAAATAAGTTATTGTTTTGTTTAGATTTCAATGGCCAAAAAGATATTTATTCTGCAATAGAAAATGAAAATTATGAATGGGAAAAAGTTAGAAAATTAACTTATACTCCTGAATTAAATGAAGTTAAACCTTCATTTTTGGCAGATGGAAAACATTTTTATTATGAAGTAGAAAAAAAAGGAGTTAATACATTATATTGGAATATCTGTGTCTCTGATTTTGATGGAAATTCTAAAACTTATACCCGTCCGGAGATTATTAAGTCTAATTTAGAAGAAAAATTTGGAATTTTGTCAGAGCATGATCCCCATACTTCTGAACTTTGGAGATTAAATGAAAGTGGTGCGCTTTTAAAAAAAATTTGTGATTTTGATCCTTCTTTTGAAGATAAACGGGGGATGACCTTAGGGGGGGCTTGGTCCTCTATATCTCACTTACTTTTCAAAGATTCTCCTGTTAATGAAGATGAACTTATGCTTTTTTATGCATTCGGGGAATTTGCAGATGCTAGATTTAAAAACCGGCCTTTTGGAAGAAATGAGTATGAAACTGATTTAGAATTTAGGTTAATTATTAATAATAATGTATTTGATGAGGATCCGCAAAAAACTGAAAAAATAATTAAACTTAATTCCCTTCCTGATTTTTATTATAATAGATTTAAAAAGTTACACATCAATCCTACTAGCTCTGATTCTCATATTGAGTTTGACGTTGAACTTAGTGGGGTAATACAAGGATTTTGGGGACGCGAATATCCGCATTATGATTTAAGTTTTTTATATAATTTTAATACTGATGAAACAAGTAATATCCGCATTTCTAAAAACTAACTACTCAAGTTTAAATCTTATAATTATAATGATTACGAAACAAACTTTAAACCCTATATTCTAAATCGTCGTTTACTAATCTGTTCCGTATACCTTCTAAAATTTCTTTATCTTCTTTAGTTATTCTAGTATAAATTGGAGTTTCAAATAAGTAATCAACATTTACGTCTTTAATTTGATCAACTAAGTCTGCTAATCCTTTTGTGTAATAGACATCTTCTTCGCCCATCACCCTATATCTAAATGAACCTGTTTCATCACCTGATGAAATAATTAATTGTTTGTATTCCATGTATATTGATTGTGTTTAATTGTTTAAATAACTTATTCGTTTTATTTTTTTAGAAAAGATTTTAAGCTTATCTGAGTTAAATTTTATGTTATGGTTAAAACCGTTGAAATTTATGTTAAGCGAACAGGTTGTAAAAAAACCGAAATAATTTCTGAAAGTGAAGATGTTTTTTATGTTAATGTTAAGGGTGTTCCTGAGAATGGTAAAGCTAATTTTGAAATTGTTAAATTCTTTACAAGAAAATATAAGTCTCCAATAAAAATAATTAAAGGGTTAAAATCCAAGAAAAAAGTGATTAGTTTTTAGGATTTCTTAAAAAACCGTCTTTTTCAATATCTAATTCTAATGCACCTGGCATGTTGAATCTGTTTTCAATTAAAAAATATTTTTCAGAAAGTTTGGTTCTTGGACCAATTCTATCTCTGGGATTAATATGAGTATAATCTAAAAGGGGAATGTCAAAACCAAAAGTTACTAACATTTCATCTAATCTTTCTGATTCTGGCTGATAGTATTGTAAAAATCCACTTTTCTTTAGTCTTTTTTCTGCTTTTGTTGGAAGAATAAATTCTCCAGGGGCCCTATCCATGTAATTTTTTAAACTTCTGTTGGGTCTTAATAATTTATTCAATGCCATTAAATCATTATCACTTGATTCAGGACATCTAAAAAATTGTTTTCCATCTTTGTAAATCACAAAACCTGGTTTTTTTATACCTGATCTTCTTATGGTGTCTACTAATTGTTCCGTGTTTCTTTCATTATAATTTTTTGAATCATCAATTAAGAATACGCTTTTTTCTTTTTCGTCATCTAATATTAAATATCTTATGGGTAAATTTCCATTATCTATTGCTATTTCAAAGTCTTTTACACTGTGTCCTGCAGCAGTTAAACTATTAGCAAGATATTCTGTCATCCTTTCTTTTTTTTGTTTTGTAGGCATGCGATAACATATATACTCCAGTATATAAGTGTTTTGAAATGGTGTGTAACTGGTGTAAGGATGCGATATTTTTGAGATTTAGAATTCAAAAGAATTAAATAAGTTGTTGAATTTGAGGATATATGGATGAAAAATATGTTAAAAAAGTTCTTAGAATTTTAGATAAAGAATACCCGGAGAAAAAGGTGGCATTGAACCATAAAAATTCTTTAGAATTATTAATATCTACAATTTTGTCTGCACAATGTACAGATAAAAGAGTTAATATTGTTACTAAAAATTTATTTAAGAAATATAAAACTGCGGAAAATTATGCTAATTCTAAGCTAGAAGAATTACAAAATGACATTAGATCCATTGGATTATTCAGAAATAAAGCTAAAAATATTAGAAAAACTTGTAAATTATTGGTGGAAGAATTTAACGGAAAAGTTCCTTCCAAAATGAAAGATCTTTTGAAATTGCATGGAGTTGCAAGAAAGACTGCAAATATTGTATTGAGTAATTGGTTTGGAATAGCAGCAGGCATTGCAGTTGATACGCATGTTAAAAGAATAAGTTTTAGATTAGGATTTACTAAAAATATCAATCCAGATAAAATTGAACAAGATCTAATGAAAATAATTGATAACAAATATTGGTTAGAACTTAATCATGTTTTAGTTTTGCATGGGCGTGCAGTTTGCAAAGCACCAACACCCAGTTGTAGTGAGTGTGTGTTGAATAAGATTTGTCCTAAAAATAATGTGACTAAAAGCAACTAACTTGCTTTAGGTCTATCGTCTTTAGTTGTTCCGGGTAAAATTTCTTTCTTTAAAGACATTGCAGATTTGAGTGAAGAATCAATTATCTTTCCGTTCTTAGCATCTATTCTTGCATTGAACATATTTAATGCTGAAGTCATAAAAGTTAGGTTCCAGATGGGTTTATCGTAGTCTCTACTATGTTGTAGAATTAAGATTGTTTTCATTGGAGCTTCCCCAGGAAATTGTTCATTTAATGATTCTTTTGCAACTTGGATTACGTTTTCATCACTCCATCCTAATTCTGATAATGATAATTCTTGAACAGCATCTCCTTCTTTTTTGAATATTTTTGAATTTTCTTCTTTTAGTTTTGGACTTTTCCTTTTATCTGCAGGAAGTTCAAATGAAGTTATAGTATCTTGTTTTGGGTTGTAATAGTCTATTTGCCAGAGATTATCATCACTGGATTCTTTATCTAACACACAGAAGAAATCTGAAAGGTAAGATTCTTTATGTGTTTCTTTCCAATCTTTGTATAAACTAGAATTCTTTAATCTTTCAATATCTTTTTTTGGTTCTATCATTGTTTTTTAGTTATTTCTTGTTTTAGTTCTTTGATGAAATCATCAATTTTTACTTCGAATTTAACCTTTCCTTCTCTTGTTCTAATTGCTAATGTGTTTTTTTCTTGTTCTTTATCTCCAATAGTAACCATGTAATTTACTTTTTCTAGTTGTGCTTCTCTTACTTTTTTACTAATTGAATTTGGTTTGATGTCTAAAGAAACTCTTAACCCTGCTTCTTTTAATTCTTTGAATATTTCTTTAGCGTATTTATCGTTCTTTTCTGTAACTGTTAATACTCTTACTTGTTCAGGACTTAACCATAATGGGAACTTTCCTGCGTAATGCTCAATTAATATCCCCGTAAATCTTTCTAATGAACCTACAACTGCTCGGTGGATCATGATTGGTGTTTGTTTTGAATTGTCTTTTGCTTCGTAAGTTGCTTCAAATCTTCTTGGCATTGAAAAATCTATTTGTATTGTTCCACATTGCCACAATCTTCCTAATGCATCTTTGATGTTAAATTCAATTTTAGGACCATAGAATGCACCTTCTCCTTCTTTTATTTTATATTTTAATTTACATGTATCTAATGATTTTTCTAATGATTTTGTTGCTAAGTCCCAATCTTGTTTTGAACCTATTGATTTTTCTGGTTGGGTTGCAATAAATGTTAATATTTCTTTGAATCCAAAGTCTTTGTATGTCTCTTGAATGTATTCGATACAATCTTCAATTTCAGTTTGTAATTGTTCAGGTGTACAGAAAACATGCGCATCATCTTGTGTGAATGATCTAGCCCTAAATAGGCCATGTAAAACTCCTGAAAGTTCATGTCTATGGACTAATCCAAATTCTGCATTTTTAATTGGTAATTGTCTGTAAGAATGTAAGCCTTTTTTGTAAATTAATAATCCTCCTGGACAGTTCATTGGTTTAACTGCGTAAGACTTATTATCAATGTCCACAAAATACATATTTTCTTTGAAATTTTCGTAATGTCCAGATTTATGCCATAACTCTTCATTTAGAATCTGGGGAGTCATGATTTCGTCATAGTTTCTTTTATGATTTTGATTTGTTAAATAATTTTTTAATTCATTAAATAGGATTGTTCCTTTGGGATGCCAGAATGGAAAACCTGGACCCTCGGGATGTAATGAGAAAAGGTTTAGTTCTTTTCCTAGTTTCACATGATCTCTTTTTTTAGCTTCTTCTATTAACTGTAAATAATCCTTTAGTTCTTTTTCTGTTTTGAAAACTATTCCATAAATTCTAGTAAGCATTTTGTTAGCTGAATTTCCTTTCCAATATGCCCCTGCTAATTTAGTTAATTTGAAATGTCTAATTTCTTTGGTTGTTTTTACATGAGGTCCTTCACACATATCTGTGAAATCTCCATGTTTATAGAATGTGATTTTCCCTTTTAGAGATTTAAGTAATTCGGATTTGTAAGGTTCATCTTTTAGAATTTTTTTAGCTTCTGCTGAATTTGATTCTGATTTTTCAAAAGAAAGATTTTTTTCTGCTATCTGCCTCATTTTTTTCTCTATTTTCTTTAGATCAGAGTCAGAGATTTCTAGATTGTCAAAATCATAGTAGAAACCGTCTTGAATTGCTGGGCCAATAGCTATTTTTACATTGGGGTACAGTTCTTTGACTGCTGAAGCCATTAAATGAGAAGCACTATGCCTTAGTTCATAATCCTGTATCCCTTTTGTATTCATGTGTAGAATTTACTATTGCATTATTTAAATAACTTATGGGGGTTGGAAATATAAGAATATCCAATTAATGATACAGATATTCCTAGTAATAATCCTGCAATTACATCTGTAAGCCAATGGTGGTTTAATGCTAACCTTGAGATCCCAACTAAAATTGGCAATAAAACGATTAGTATTGTTGAGATAGTTTTTTTTGTTTTGTTTTTAATATCTTTAATTATTGTTAGGTAAAGAACTAAACAAAATACAGTAGTCATAGTTACATGTCCACTTGGAAAACTTTGGTAGTCTATATTTTCTGGCCTTGCTCTTGAGATGGTTAATTTTAGTGTTTTTACTAATATCGCACCGATTAAAATAATTAATGCGAATAAAGACTGTTTTATTTTGTTATTTTTTCTTAAATAAAAGAAAATGAGTAGTGTGGCTATTGCAATAGGTATGGTTTCTGTTATGTTGCTAATGAATTGTAAAAAAGGTAATATTGATATTGGAAATTGAAATGCATTAATGATTAAATCAATATTGAATGGTTGCTTATTGTTTAAAAATACTAATCCTGTTAGAAATATGAATAATAATGAGGTTATTGTTTGTTTTTTCATAAAATTGAGTTTTATTTTTGATTTAAATAGTTTTTTAGATTGATTTTCGGAAGTATTGTGGAAAAAACTGGGTGAAGTTCTTAAATTTTAGAATATCTGTTTTATCTATAATTAAAGTGAAAGGTTGTTAAATTTCAATCTTAAGATAATATTATGTTAAAATAGCAATATTTATATAATAAAATGAATTTAGATTATGAGAAAGCAGTGCTTAGAGTTATGGTTGTTAAACGAATTTGGGGATCAAATCATAAAAGAATTCAAACGTTGATACGTTCTGGCTTTCCTGTAAGTGAACGAGGGAATATCAAAAAAGCAATTAATAATCTGATAAGAAAAAATTTAATTCAATGGTATTCCCGTTCTAAAAATGCAATTCAATTGAATAAGAAAAAAATGGCAGAAATTTTGGAGAAAATAGAATGAGTAAAACAATATATTTAAACATATTTGGAGAGTCACCTATAAATAAAATTCTTGATTTTTTAGTAGTTTATGATCAATTTGATTACTCATTAACTGATATTGCTAAAAATTCAGGTGTTAGTTATTCTACATTGCAATTAATGTGGAAGGACTTAGAAAAATTGGGTATAGTTGAGTTAAATAGGGTTGTTGGTAAGGCTAAGATGTATAAATTAAATAAGAATAATAAAGTTGTTAATGATTTTATTGATTTTTATTGGAAAGTTGTTAAAAGTGAAACTGTAAAAGAAGTAAGTGGTAAAATTATTATCAATAATTGAAATCTTTGTTAATTTATCATTTACTGGTGGTTACAAAAGAAAGATTTAAATAATTGCTTTTCTACTATCAATTATGAAAAAAATATTAGTTTTACTTGGAATGTTGATGGTTTTTGGCCTAATTGGTGTTTCAGAAGTTAGTGCTTGGTCCGGGTGGGGTTTTTGGCCTTCATATGGAGTTAATACTTATCAAAATAATTATGGTGGAAATTACGGATATTCTGTAGGTAGTTGCCCAGGTTATCATGGACATTATAGTAGATGTGGAAGTTACAATCAATGGAGTGGTTGGAATTCTGGAGAGTATTATTCTGCTAGAAGAAATGTTTATGGCGGAAATCCTTACAAGTATGGTTATGCTTCAGAAGCAGGCAAATATCATCAAGGATTTAAGAGTTGGGAATCTGAAAGAAGATTTGAGTAACTAAATAAAACTAATTTTGGTTAATTTCATTTGATCCATTGGACTAATTTGAAATTCATCTATTAATCCTCTGATGTTAGTTTCATAAATTTTTAATATTTCTTCGATTCTTGGTTGTGATTGAAAGAAGAATTCCGTACTTAATGTATCTGCAGATATTTTTAGTGGATCAATATAATCATTAGACTGTAAGGTCCTATCTTGTATTGCAGAAATTTGTTGAACGTGTGGTTCTGTGGATGTTAATATTAATTGTTTAACTTGATTTAGTTTTTCTAAATGTTCGGGTGTTGGTGGGGAATTTTTTAGAAGACTTGATTGATAATAATTTAATAGGAGATATATGCGATAAATAGTATTAATTCTAAATTTTAATGCGTTTTTTGTTGATTCTGACATGAATTAAAGAAGAAGGCTAAATTATTAAGTATTGCTGTTCAGCAGTTTTTGTGTTTTTGATGCCAAATGAAATAAGTTCCAATTACTAATGCACCGATGCTTAGAACTACTGAAGAAAATAATTTAATATTTTCATTTAATAAGTCCATGTTATTGCCAAATACTATTCCTAAATAAATCAAAATTCCTGCCCAAATTCCTGCCCCTAATAATGTAAATAATGTGAATTTGAATAAGTTCATTCTTGCAAATCCTGCAGGAAGAGAAATTAATTGTCTTATTCCTGGAATCAATCTTCCAATAAAAATGGTTAATTCACCATGTTTTTTGAAATACTTTTCAGATTTATCTATTGCTGATTCTGCTAATAATAATGCTTTTCCGTATTTTTTGACTGATTGGTGAATGAATTTCCTTCCTAAATGTAATGCTAAAAAATAATTTATGAATGCACCTAATACACTTCCTAAAAGTGCAGCTAATGCTACAGGTATTAAACTCATTTCACCAGTAGTAATTAAGATTCCTGCTGGAACTAAAACTACTTCGCTAGGAAAGGGAATAAATGAACTTTCAATAGTCATTAATAAAAATATTCCTAAATATCCCCATGAACCAACTGTAGATGTTAAGAATGCCACTAATGCGGTTAATAATTCTCCAATCATTTGTGGTATGGTTCTCCTTTAATTATTTTGTATGATCTGTAAATTTGTTCAATTAAAAATAATCTTGCCATGTCATGTAAAAATGTCATCCCAGATAATGACAATACTTTGTTTGATGCTTGTTTAACTTTATCAGTTAATCCGTCTGCACCGCCAATTATGAAAACTAAATCTTGTTCTTGATTTTTGAAGTTTTCTGAGAAATTTATTGAAGAAAATTGATCACCTTCTTCGGAAAGAGTGATTATTTTTGAGTTACTTCTTTTTTCTAAAAGTTCTAATATTTTTTCTGATTCTTTTTCTTTATCTGAATCTTTAACTTCAATTATCTCTAATTTGCAGTAAGGTCTTAATCTTTCTATGTATGTGTCAATTGCCGATTTCATATAGTTCTCTTTTATTCTTCCTACACAGATAATTTCAGTTTTCATAGAATAATTGATTTAATTTGAGTTTAAAAACTTATTCAGAAAGTTTTTTACCTCTTGAAAGGCTTTCTTGCCAGCCACTAGAAGTAACTCGAATAAATTCAGAATTTTTTTGCATTTCTTTGATGTTTTTTGCACCGGTATAGCTGATTCCGCTTCTCAATCCTTTGAGTAAAGATTTGATTATTTGATCTACTGACCCCTTATAGTCTACTAAATTTGATACTCCTTCAACGAATACATCTATTTTGTTTTTGTATTTTCTTTTTGTTAATTTTTCTTTTCTTTCATGATTTGAATCGTATGATGCACTCCCAATATATCTTTTGTACCTTTTTCCATCTTTCATGATGATATATCCTGGTGCTTCATCTGTTCCTGCGAAAAAAGAACCCGAACAAATAGTATCTGCGCCTGCAGCAATTGCTTTTGAAATATCTCCTGGATAAGTCATTCCTCCGTCTGCACAAACTGGAATTTTATGTTTAGATGCTACCGAAACCACGTCCATTATTGCAGTTAATTGAGGTATTCCACTACCTGAAATAATCCTTGTTGTACAAACTGGACTTGGGCCGATTCCAACCTTTAATCCGTCTGCACCCGCGTTGATTAAATCTTTAGCTGCAGTTTGGGTTGCAATATTTCCTACAAGAACATCTACTTTTAATTTTGATTTAATTTTTTTTAATTGTTTGATTACAAAATCTGAATGTGCATGTGCAACATCAAGAACTATTAAATCAACTCCTGCATTAACTAATGCTGTTGCTCTTTCTAATGTATCTCTAACACCTACTGCCGCAGCAACTCTCAATCTTCCCTTTTTATCCCTTGAAGCATTTGGCCAATATTCTGAAACTTGAATATCTTTTGCAGTAATCAATCCTACTACTTTTCCTTTTTCTAATAAAGGTATTTTTTCTATTTTATGTTTGTGCAATGCTTCTTTTGCAGCTTCTAAAGTTATTTTTGGATCTGCCGCAATTAAGTTTTTTTCTTGGGTCATTAATTTTGAGATTTTTTGTTGTTTATTTGTTTCAAAAACATAATCTCGATGACATAAAATTCCTATTAGTTTTTCATTTTCGACTACTAATAAACTATTTACTCCTTCTCTCTCCATCAAATCTTCTGCATCATTTAATGTTAAATTTGAAGGTGCAGTTATTGGATCTTCAATTATGTAACTCGTGCTTCTTTTTACTTTTTTTACTTCTGCTACTTGGGATTCAATGGTTTCAAATTGATGAATTACGCCTATCCCTCCTTCTCTTGCCATGGCAATTGCCATTTTATGTTCTGTAACTGTGGCCATATTAGAACTAACCAATGGATTGTTTAGAGAAACGTTTTTTGTTATCTTTGTTTTAGTATCTGCTTCACTTCTAGAGGACAATGGCGTTCTTTTAGGAACTAATAATACATCCGAGAAGGTTAAACCTGTTCTAATTTTATCCATTGCGTGTTAGAAATCTGAGATTTTAGTTTAAATAAATTTGTTTAGTTTTATTGTTATATTTGAGTTTTTTTATAAATCATTTCATTCCTTTGTCTTTTTTTAAGAATTTGAATGGTTTATGGATGCCTATTTTTTCACATCTTTCTCTGATTTCTTGTTCTTCTTTATTTACATCTCTTTTTTCTATTTTGAAGGCCGTATCTGAAATTCTTAATCTCTTTTCTGTTTTGAATGTTACTTCATCACCTTTTTTAGCTTCTTTTGAAGGCTTTTCATTGACCCACAGTTCATTTACTTGGGTTTTGTAAAATCCTGTCGTGGGACCAGTAAAACATACTTCATCGCCTTGATTTAATTCGTTTTGTTCGATTTTGAAAGAAACAATATTTGTTTTGGTGAAATAATTATCTACTTGTCCCAATTTTACTTTTTTCTCTGTTGCAGATGAACCATAGAATTTAGTCCATGAATCATTAGTTGGTGTTCCTAAATAAAAATTCGTTGTAAATCCTCGATTGAATACTTTTTTTAGTTCTTCTGTTAATGTTACTGCTTTTTCTTGGGTGAATTCTTTATTTTCTATTAAATCTAGTGCAGTTCTGTAGGCTTTTGTTACTGTGTAAATATATTCTGGTCCTTTTGCTCTCCCCTCTATTTTTAGAACATTGATTCCTGCATCAACTAATTTATCTAAAATCGGTAAAGTACAAAGATCTTTTGGTGAAAGAATGTAATTATCTTCTATGTGAAATTCTCTTCTTGGATCTTCTAAATCTGTGATTTTGTATTTCTTTCTACATTCTTGTAAACATTGCCCTCTGTTTGCTGAAAGTCTGTTATGGTGTTGAGACATGAAACATCTTCCAGAATATGCCACACATAAAGAACCATGGATGAAGGTTTCTAATTCTATTTCTCTTCCTTTGTATTTTAATTTGTCTTGTTTTATTTTCTTTTTTATTTCTTTGATTTGGTCTAAAGTACATTCTCTTGCTAGAACAATTCTTGGTGAAAAATTTGAGAAAAACTTTACTGCCTGATAATTTGAGACTGATTCTTGAGTTGAAATATGAACTTCAACATCCTTATCATTACATAATTGAAGAATTGCAGTATCTGCCGCAATAACTGCATCAACTTTTGCTTTTTTTGCTGCGTCAATTATATCTTCGACTTTTTTTAATTCGTGATCATAAATTAAGGTGTTTAATGCAATGAATCCCTTTACATTATTTTTGTGTAATTTTTCCATAACTTTGGGTAATTCTTCTATGTCAAAGTTTCTTGCTGAAGAAGAACGCATGTTAATCCATTTGATTCCAAAGTATACTGCATCTGCACCAGCATCTATTGCTGCCTGCATGGTTTCCCAATCTCCTACTGGTGCTAATAATTCTGTTTTCATTTTGATTGTTTGAATATTTCTTTGTAGATATTTTCTAGTGTTTTTTTAGATATTAATTTTTTTGAATTTAAGCGGTTTAATATGGTTTTTTCTCTGGTTTTATCCTCTAATTTCAGTTCATTTTCTTTTTTTATTTTCTTTATTTTTGAAGTTATTTTATTTCGTTTAAACAGTGTTTTTAGGAGTTTTAGATCTATTTTATCTAATTTTTCTCTTAATTTGTTTATTTCATCCATAACTGTTTTTTAGAGAATTTGTTTAAAAAGGTACCTTTTTACTACTGTATTTAGGTAATTTTATATAGGCTTATTTTTGCTTAAGGTTATGTCATATTTAGTAACTTCAATCAATAAGGAAAATAATAATTTGATTTTATCAAGTGCTCTGAAATCCAAACTTAGAAATTCTTCCAATCTAATATTAAATTATCAAAGATGCTTAAAAAATGGTAATGAAATTGCTTATTTGGAAATTCTAACTGAAAATGAAGAATTGTTAATTAAGGCAAATAATATTCCAAAATATGCATTTAATGAACATGTTTATTCAATTCTTACAGAAGAAGCCAAGTGTTTAAAGAATTTTTTAGGCGAGGTTGCATTTAAAGCAGATGTAAAAGGGTTCTATTCTTATGGTGAAAATGATCAAAGAGCATATGGCAGTTTGATTTAGATTAAACTAAATATTTCTGTTAAATTAAGTTCTATTGTTGCAGTAGGAGTATCGATGTCAAAATTGTTTAATACTTCTGGGTGAAGTTCACCAACATATGCTACCTTTTTGTTCTTTATTGAAACTCTTGCCACTCTTCCAGGTATAAATGAAGGATGATCTGTTGATTCATATTTGCCGGTTAGTCCTAATGAAGAAAGAATTGAATCTAATGCTTTTTTTGCTTCTGTGTAGTCTGCCTTTGAATGACATAATGCTATACCGATTCTTGTAGGTTCTTCAATATTATTTCCATTTTTTAGGAAGACATTACCCATTTCAAAAATATTTTGAGGATATTCGTTGTGCCTGTTAATTTTTAGAACATTTAGTAATGAGGGTGTAATTGTAGGCCTTAACACGTTATATTCGGAACTAATCGAATTCTTTATTTTGATTGGTTTTAAGTTTAGTTTCATTTTTGTTGTTTCATCTTCTAAGTTAGATAAATGATAACTTGAAACTTCTTGTAATCCTAAACCTGTACAAATATTTGCAATTATGTTTTTGAATTTTTCAAAAGGATCTTCTTGAGCTATTGTAGAAATATTGGGAATACTTGAAGAAAAATTATTGTAACCATAAGCAATTGCAATTTCTTCAACAATGTCTACTTCACTTAAAATATCTGTTCTGTATGCAGGATATTCAACGCTTGAAGTTGAAGGAGAATACTTCATCCCCATTTTTGCTAAGAGTTTTGAAATTTCTGATTTCTTTAAATTTAATCCCAGTAATTTGTTTACTTTGTTAATATTTACTTTTAGTTTGTGCGGTTTTAATTTAGGTTGGTTATTTACTGAATAAATTTTTCCACTACGGTCTGCTAAGGCAGTAACTAATATATTCAACGCTTGATCTACCGATTCTTGAGAACTTCCAGTAACATCTAATAAAATATCTTTTGATTTAATTGTTAATTTAGTTTGTTCTGAATTAATAATTGGGGGCATACTAAGTACTTGGTTTTTTGAATCAATCCAAATAGGTACTTCTTTTTTGTCTAAAATATGCGCATATGCTGAACCTTTTGGATGTTCTTGTAGTATGTATGAAATTGTATTTTCTTCAGAATCACCTAATGCTCGAAATTTGAAACTTCTGGGTTTAGTAGTGTATTTTATTGGAAAAGAAACATTCGTTAAATCGTGAGCGCCCATTGCAACCTTAGCCCTATTTCTTCCGTGAGTTGTGTGTAATTTGTCTTGTAAGTTCATGAAACCGGTTAAAGAAGCTTCTGTGAATTTAACTCCCTTTACTACTGCAGCACCACAGTAAGGCCTAACAGATTTTACTTTTGAATCTATTATATATTTGTATTTTGAAGAGTTTACTTTGTAACTTTTTAGCCCTGTTTTAATTCCCATGAATGAAGAAAGTGCTCTTGCAAACCCTTCTTCAGATAACATATCTGGCCTATTGGGAAAAATTTCTACTTCTATTTTGTCTTTGGTTACTCTTTCTAAATCTGTACCCAATAAAGGGATTGATTCTTCTAATTGTTTGTCTGGAATGTTTTTCCCAACTAGTTTCAATGTTTCTTTTTTGTTTAATGTTATTTTTGGCATTTTATTTCAACCATACCTTTGAGTTTCTTAATTGTTTAAGATCATTTTTGTATAATTCTCTAATATCTGTTATGGTATAATATTCTGATATTCCTCTTTCTAATCCTTGACCCCATGCTAAAACTGGAATGTCTTTTCCTAGCAATGGAATTACTACTTCTGGTCTTAAAATTCCTGCACCACCTAACTCAACCCATTTCTTTTTCTTTGGATGGAAAGCATCAATTTCTAATCCTGGTTCCACATAAGGGAAATAAGCTGGTCTGATTCTTATTTTGTCATAACCTAATTTACTATAATATTGTTTAAGATATCCAATTAAATCTTGAAATGTTGCATTTGGATCAACTACAATTCCTTCTACTTGATTTAATTCAAATAAATGAGACCAATCTAATGCTTCATTTCTAAACACTCTGTTAACTGAGAAGAATTTAGCAGGAAAATCTGATTCTTTTAAGTTTGCTAATGTTCTTGCTGTTGTTGATGTTGTATGTGTTCTTAGAACTAATTCCTTTGAGGGTTTTTCTTCCCACTTGTAATTCCATTTAGTTTCATGTTGTTTTTTTATTTGTGATAATAATTTCTTATCTGGTGATTTTTTTGAACCTTCTATGAAGAAAGTGTCTTGCATTTCTCTCGCTGGGTGATCTTGAGGAGTGAATAATGCATCAAAATTCCAGAATGATGACTCAACCATGGGTCCAGACATTTCTTTAAAACCCATATCTAACCAAACTTGTCTGATGTAATTTCTTGCCTGGGCAACCATGTGCCTCTTTGCAGCATAAGTTTCACCTACAGAAGCATCTATTGTATATCTTCTGAATTTTTTATTTTTCCATGTGCCTGTTTTGATTATTTCTGGAGTTAAAGTGTCAATTAAATCTAAATTTATTTTAGAATTTAAAATTTCTTTTCCGAATTTTAAAAGTTTTAATGTGAATATTTTTCTTGTTTCTGTTTTGATTATGTCTTTTCTTTTTGATAATTCTATTTCTATTCCTATTTGTTCTTTTGTTAGATTATCTAAAGATTTTGGTAATTGTTTAAGAAAGTCTTCTTGTGTTTTATCTTTTAGTAGGTTTAACCCATCTTTAGTTATTTCTGCTTCTTTTCCTAATTTGATACAATTATTTCTTTTTAGTAATCCTAATGAAATTGAAAATTCATTATTATCTAAACATGCTAGATCTTTTATTTTATTCATCGGTTGAGGTTTAGCTGTTATTGATTTTAGAAATCTTTTTTCAGGAAAACCATTTTCTAAATAATTTTTACCATTTTCACCAATTTCGATTGTTTCTGTTTTAGTTTGATTAAGTTCAAGAACACCTTTTTGTTCCAACCATTGTAATGCACGCATAACTTCTACTTCCTTTAAATTTGCTAGCGAAGCTAATTCTGTTGCTGTTAAATTATTGGTTAAATGTTTAAGAACACTTCTTTCTAATGGGTGGAGAGATTCTATCACCTCATTCAATTTTTTCATAGTGTTGAGGTTAATGTGTATATTTATAAAGTTTATTTTGTGTAATTTTATGGAGAATTTGAATTAATATGGATGTTCTGGGAATAGATGCTAACAAATATTATGGAAAAGAAGAAGCTTTGAAGTATGAAAAAGGTTCAGGTATGAAAAAGGTTCAGTTCGAAATTACTTCTAGAGCTATTGAATTGTTAGGTTTGAAAACGGGAAAAGTTTTGGATGTTGGTTGTGGAACTGGTTTTTCTTTAGAAATTTTAAAAGAAAACAGATTTGAGGTTAGTGGTGTTGATGTCGCTGAAGAAATGGTAAAGATTGCCAAGTCAAAAGGTTTTGAGGTTAAGTTAGGAAGTATGTTAGATTTAGATTATAGTGATGAATACTTTGAGGGTTTAATTTCAATTTCCGCTATGCAATGGATTAATGGAAATAATGTTGATGAAGTGATTGAAAATTACAAAAAGGTTGCTTCAGAAATGTTCAGAGTGTTAAAGAATACAGGCAGGGGAGTGATTCAATTCTATCCTCAATCTAAAGGGGAATTTGAATTATGGGTTAAATGTTTCAAATTTGCAGGATTTAAAGTTGAGACTACTGTGGATGAAGGTGCTAGCCATCAAAAAGGAAATAAAAAGTTTATTTTGCTTGAAAAGTAAGTGTTTTTAGCATAGTTATATTTATAAGTTAGAGAAAGATTTGTTGATTAGGTGATTTTTACATGGTGAAAAAAACAATAAAGAAAAAAACTGCTAAAAAGGCGGTAACAAAAAAAACTTCTAAGAAGGTTTCTAAAACTACTAAGAAGAGTAACAATAAAGGAATTTTAACTCTTGCAGCTTTTGTACTAGTTGCTTTATTCATTATTATGAATGGTGCACCAGTCATTGAAGATGGAAGTATTGTAAAGCTCCATTATATTGGTACTTTAGAAGATGGTAGCGTATTTGATTCTTCAGAAGGAAAAGATCCACTGGAATTTACTGTTGGAGATGAAAGCATAATTAAGGGATTTGAATCTAGATTACTTGGTTTGAAAAAAGGAGATGAAAAAACATTATCAATTCCTTCAGATGAAGCATATGGGGCATATAATCCGGAATTAAAGGCTGAATATCCAAAAGAAAGACTTCCGGAAGGTGCTGAACCAGAAGTAGGTGCTAAAATGTTATTACAAAGTCCGTCAGGTATCGGGATTGTAACAATATTGGAAATCAAAGAAGAAATTCTTGTATTGGATTTGAATCATCCACTAGCTGGAAAGGATTTAAGTTTTGAAATTGAAATAATTGAGATTAAATAAATCTCTTTATTTTATTTTTTTGAGGTGATTAAATGTTAACTGAAGGGATTGTAATGATATTAATTGCTTGTTTAATTGTTGGGCTTTTTTCTAAAATTGCGGAAAGAAGAAAAAGAATATAAATGAGTATGACTAATGATTAATATGGAAATTGAGGCAATAATCTGGTTTTTATTCATTGCAGATAGTATTGTATGTAATTATATAGCTTGGTTTAAGAAGAAGGGCTATAAAGCTAAATTTAAAACAATGTCAAAATATTTGCCAATTACTAAGCTTTGGGCTTTCTTTTATTTTGGATTTTTGGCTTGGATTGGATACTCTTTGTATAGATTAGGCATACTTCCTTTTTAGTAACTAATATAAAGAATAATTTACTTATCTTCCCTATGGGAAGTATAAAGAGGGGAGTTTTTGGGCTTTTTGTAGGATTATTTTTATTAGTTAGTATTGGCTTTGTTAATGCGGAGATTATTGTAAATGGTCCTGAACAAACTGCCGTTAATATTGGTGATGACATTACTATTAGTGGTTATGTACTTAGAACCGATGATGCATTAGGATTATTAAAATTTGAATTGGTATGTGGTTCTGAAAAAGATGTATTAATGGTTAGAAGTGTTAGTTTGAAATCAGGTGTTAAAAAAGATTTCAGTGAAGAGTTTGCAATTGTTTCTTTAAATGAAGGAAATTGTAATGTTGATGTTAGTTTAGATAATTTTGAAAGTGTATTAGAAATTAAAAGTTCAAGTAACTTTGTGGTTACAACTGCTCTGACTGGAACTGTGGGAATAAATAAAGAAAATATTCAGGCTGGTGAAGAAATTAAAATAAGCGGAAAAAGTTTCAAACAAGATGGAACTCCTGTTGAAGGATTTGCAATAATCACTTTGAAAAAAGAGGGTGGAATTTATTTCTCAGATTCTGTAGAGGTTGAAGAAGGTAAAGTGGTTTTTGAAATTAATACCAGGGATGTTCCAGGTGGTGAATATTTAGTAACTGTTGAAATTAGAAATGGTTTTGGAAATTCTGTTTTGATTAATGCTGGTTCTTTTGTTTTGATTAATAAAATTGAAGTTAACGCCCATACTGCGAAAGTGCACTATTTACCTAAAGAAAAAGTAAAGATGGAAGGTACTGCTAGTGTACTTGGTGGAAAGTTGAAAAAAGGAACTGTTTATGTTAGCATAGGTGAAGAAAAGTATGAAGAAGACTTGAGAAATGGTAATTTTGATTTAGACTTTTATTTATTAAATACTATTACTAGCGGAAAACAGGACATTAATGTTAGAATAGAGGATGAATTTGGTAATTTTGGCACATATACCTTTTCAATAATCGTTGATGCGATTCCATCTAAAATAACGATTGCAGGAGCAAAAGAAGCCATTAACCCTGGTGAAAGTATGGAAATTAAGGCTTTTTTGAAAGATCAAGCGGGTGAAGTTATTGAGGATTCAATTACAATTAAGGTGGAGAATGAAGATGAAGATATTTTCTTTGATAGTGTTCAAAATTCAGGTGAACAATTTACAATTACTTTAGATGCAGATGTTGAACCTGGAAATTATTTTATTAGAGGATACTATGGTAATGTCGAAGGTGAAAAAATATTTGTTGTTGGACAAGTTTTGAAATTAGAGTATAGTTTAGATGGACAAACTTTAGTAGTTAAAAATGTGGGAAATATCCCTTATGAAGGGCCGTTACAAATTGAGTTAGAAAGTTTGGCTAAAACTTCTAGTATTTCCGATAAACTTAATCTTGGTGTTGGTCAAGAAGAAAGAATTGATCTAGGTGTTGGAATGATTACTGGAACTTATGATGTTGTTGTTAATGAAAATTCATTTGAAGCTGTTGAAATCATGGGTGTAAAAAGGATGAGTTATAGTTGGTTAATTTACGTTGCAGTTGTATGGGTGATTATCATGTTGTGGATGATTTGGAAAGGCAGTAAAAAAAGATTGAGAAAAAGAATAATGAAAACTATGCACTCTAGAAACATTGTTCCTAAGGGAAAACAAGGAGAATATGGTGGTGCTTCTATGAGTAGAGTTATTAGTGAAGAAGACCATGTTAAGAAATATAAAGCTTATATGGAAAGAGTTAGGGGATTTAAAGAAAGAGCAAGAGTAAATCCGGTTAAGAAATCAGGTTTGTTTTCAAGGATATTCAGTAAGAAACAGAAGGTTTCTAGTGAAAGTTTAGTGGTAAATAATGTGTTTAGAGGTGTTAAAAAAGAATGGACCAGAGATGACGGAGTAAGGTCTTATAGCGAAAGTCCACAATACCAAAATAGGATTTCTAACTTAGATAGGACTAATGAAACTGAATCTGAAAAAAAGAAGAAAAAAGATGATGATGAACCTACAGGCAATATGTTTAGTATGTTTGATTAATTCTTGTTACTGGACGGTAGTAACTAATAGAAAGATTTATAAATGAAATTGGATTTATTAGATATCTGATGGTAAAAATTAAAAGTTTTGAAACTAGTCACTATTATCCTACTAATTTTGAAGGATTAGAGGAACTTGTAAGGTTTCCAGACGGAGAAGTAAAAAGAAATAGTATTCCAAATAGTACAGTTTGGTCATTTAATGGTGAAAACCATGAATATAATTCTAATATCCTGAGTAATGACGTTGGTTGTGGTATTGCTGCTTTTCTAATTAATGGGGTCGATGTCAAAGAAGCAACAGATAAAATATACACCCATCTCAAAAATAAAAATATACTAGGGAGAGGAAATCATTTCATTGATATTGTTTCAGAAATGAAAAATCCTTACCAAGAAGTTTCATTTGGACACAATAGCAATTTGTTAATTGTTCATTCTGATGGAAAATCATATGATCCCAGCATCCCTACAAATGTTGAAGATGCGATTACTAAACAAAAATCTGCAGAAACTTTTCGTGAAGATTTAGGACATACTTTAGCAGAAATCATTGGTGCAAATTCAGAACTTGTGGGAAATTGGACCCACAATAGTGTTGAAACTTCAGAAAAAAATGGAAATATCATTTATAGGAAGGGCGTAGTTAAGGTTGAACCAAATAAATTACAATTTTTACCTGCTTGTATTGGTCAAGAAGTTTTATTTTATACTGTAGACGGAGAAAATTTACCGCCTTACTCTTCTATGCCTCATGCTACGGGTAGATCTAAACCAAGAGGGGAAGGAAAAGTTTCTTTAGAAGATGCAAATTCTTTAAGGGATTTGATTTATATTCCTGAAGGAATATCTGACTCTTCATTGAGAACCGAGCACCCTAGTTGCTTTAATGGATTTGAAAAAATTATTGAATCTTTGGGGAAATACATTGTGCCTGTTGCAGAATCTAAAATTTTAAGTTATGTTGGAAAAGTTTAGGCAACCATCTCCAAATGGATGTTCTTTTTCTTTTGACCAAATAGTCCAATTGTAACATTTATGTGGGGTGTATCTCCCATTGTTGTTTTTTTATCTACTTCAAGGACTCTTTCGTCCCTATGCCACCTTCTCCATTCTACACTATAATTTGGATCCTCACATTGATTTATCTTTACAGACTCTTCATTTAATGAGTCCAATTCTTTATGAGTAATTTTGAATAAACGTATTTCTTCACCATTGATTTTCGTTAGAGGTGCAGAAAAAATTCTTTTTAATAATGGACTAATAGTATGTTCCTCAATACTTTTTATCAAATCTATTTCTCTTTCTACTATTTTATGATAATCCTTAGAAATTTTTACAATTTCTATAAGAACAGATTCTACTTTTGCTAATTTTTCTCGTTCATTGGTTTCTTTTCTCAATTCATCTATTGAAGGAATTAATTTTTTGATGTTGTGTAAAAATATTTTAGTTTCATTTAACACCCATTTATCTATAAGGGTTATTGGGCCTGTTTGAACATTTTCTCCTAATGATTTTTCAAAACTTTTTTCTGCAGCAGATTCTAATACTCCTAATCTAGTCATTAAATCATACTGTTTTAATGAACCTTCTTCATTGATCAGCAATGTTTTTTGCAATCCTATGTTGCCAGTAGGGCCCACAAGTTGTCCATTTTCTGCACGAGCCATTCTGGATTTTACTATTGTTTTTTGCATCTCTATTAATGATTTTAATTCTTCCTTCAAGGTAGATGCAATAGAATTTAATTCGGAAAAAGTTTCTATAAGTTCTTTATGGCCTTCGTGCTTTTCAAATAATTTAAAAACTTTATCAAAAATTCCCATATTATTTTTTTATTTTGTTTGTTTTTAAATATTTATTTAATATATCCACCTTTTTGAAGGTTCCAAAGTTTCTTGTATTCCCCTGGTTTTTTAATTAACTGTCTGTGCGTACCCATTTGAACTATCTTTCCTTTTTTCATTACAACAATCTTATCTGAATGCATAATTGTTGATAATCTATGGGCGATTATTATGCTAGTTCTCCCCTTCATTAACTTTTCAAGATCTTTTTGAATTTCATGTTCGGTTTCTGAATCTAATGCAGACGTTGCTTCATCTAAAACTAAAATTTTCTTATTTGCTAAAACTGCTCTTGCTATCGAAACTCTTTGTTTTTCTCCGCCAGATAATTTAACTCCGCGCTCCCCCACTACAGTTTTTTCTTTTTCTGGGAAACTTTGAATTACTTTGTGTAATTGTGCGAATCTAATTGCTTTCCAAACTTCTTGATTAGTTGCTTTTGGATTTGAAAATTTAATGTTGTTGTAAATAGTATCATCAAACAACACACATTCTTGAGGGACAATGCTTAGTTCCGATCTTAATGAATCTTGTTTGAACTCTCTGATATCTTTATTATCGATTAGTATTCTTCCTCTTTCTAGATTATGTAGTCGGTAAAGTAATTTAATTAGTGTTGACTTACCACATCCAGAATGACCTACAAATGCAACTTTTTCATTTTTCTTTATTTCTAGATTGAAATTTGAGAATATTCTTCTTTTATGATATTTAAATGATAAATCTTCAAAGTTTATTGTTCCTTTTTTAATTTTTAATTTTTTAGCATTTGATGGTTCTTTGATTTCATTTTCTTCTTTACCATATCTAAACAATGATTCAAAATCCCCCATAATTTTGTAGTACCCTTTGATTCCATGTACAAAAGAGAACATAGGACCTATCAAATTTCCATAAATTGTCCAAACAAACACAATCTGCCCCAAAGAGAGGTTTCCATTTGCAAATTCAACCATTGGGAAGAATACTGTGATTAGTGATCCCAATCCTAAAATAAAACTTTGCCCGGCAGATAACCAGTTATAACTATTCCAGTGAAGAATTAGTCTTGTTTTTGTATCTTTGGAAATTTTAGCAAACTTCTTCATAATTGCTTTTTCTTTTCCAAAATACTTAATAGAATCAATATTTGTGAAAATGTCTGCGATAATTCCTTTTTCAAAATCATCTTGATTATTTGCATTCATCTTTTTGTCTTTTGTTTTAGATTGAAGATATAGGCTGAATCCTATGAAGAGAACTATGGTGGACATTGCTGAAACTGCAGGGATCCAACCGATATAAAATAATGAACCTCCAACTACCAAGGTTTGAAAAATTAGTGGAGAAAAATTAAACACAATTATGTCAGTCATAGATTCAATTGCCCTACCTCCACGAGTTAATCTCGCAATTATTGACCCTGTTTTGTTAGAAGTATGAAAATTATGTGAAAGATTTACTAGGTGGTTAAAATATTTCTCTTTAATGTCATAAATTAATTCTCCATCCAATTTTGCTAACAAATAATGGTCCCACCAATTAGAAATGGATCTTAAAAATACTAAAAGCAAATACACACTTAATAATATCAAAAGTATGCCAACAAAATAGTCTTTAGTTATTTCTGATTTGACTAATAATTCACCCTTATCTACTAATACTTTGAAAAGAAATTTTGTTAGAGTGTGACTAGCTTCAACGAATAGAACTAGAAGTAGTAAAATAAACATAACCGGCTTATGCTTTTTCAAAATACTCCAGTAAATCCCTAGGTTGTATTTAAAATCAATTTCTTCTCGTTTGTATCTTTTCATGTTGTATATACTGTATATTGCATACTTTTAAGTATTCTAATCCGGAAAGTTTCCGTATGCCAAATGAAAACATTGTGTCTAGATGGTTAAGGAATTTCAAAGGAGATTCATCTGAAATTAGTGATGAAGGCTGCTTAGAAGATGCCGACTAATCACCCTAATGTATGTTCTTAATTAATTTTACTATATAAAGGTTTTTAGAAATTAAAGAACAGAATATCTTTGTCTTCTTCGATTTCTCTTGTTTTCGGGAAATCTTTCTTGAATAATTCTCTAAATTTTTCTAGCTTTACTGATTTCTTTAGAAAAGAAATTGCAACTAATGCATCTGATTTTGCAACTCTCTTTAATTCAGACAGTGCTTTTTCTAATTCTGTGTGGTGTAACGCAGTTAATGAAATTATAATGTCAAATTTACTTTCTGCAAAGGGTAATTGTTCTGCTTCTGCAAGTATTTTTTCCATTTTATATGAACCCACATCAAGAAGTCTTTCTGAAGGATCAATAAGAATACAATCATAGTGCTCAATGAATAACTCTGTTGCAATTCCTGTTCCTCCACCAATATCTAATAGCCTTCCTGATTTCTTTTGTTTTAACAGTTCTTTTAGAATTATGTTTGCTTTTTTCTTTTGTTCTTCACCATGAAGTTCATTATAAGTTAACGCAATTTCGTTGTAATAATCATCCATGTTAATTCCCATATTTTTTACTTAATTTGTCATAGAAATCAAACATTAATCTATGTGTATCTGATTTTGGACATAACACTTTTCTTAATCTATTTTCAATATTCCTTTCTTTGCTATGAATATATCCTAGGTTTTCGGAAATATCATCTAAATCTCTTAATGTTTCATGTTGTCTTTCTAATAATGAAATTAATTCTTGATTATCATTCACTGTTTGTTCATACAGAGTAATTATGTTTATTTCTTCTTTGATTGATTTGTTAAAATCTTTAATAAGAGAATTTATTGGCCCTCTTTCATGGTCTTCAAATTTTAACCCTAATTCATAATATTTAGATAATTCGGCTTTTCTATCTAATAAATTTTCTAATTTCATGGTGAAATTTTGAATTTTAATAGGTTTTAAAGGTTATTATTACCTATTTGGCTTGCCTATATTCGCCTAATAATTCACACATGCTGCATATTTTCTTAGCTGCAGGTTCTTGGCAGGATTCACATTCTCTAATCTTGCTTTTGGGAGCCAATTCTTTTCTTAATCTGGGTAACATTTCTAGAAATGAGTTGATTATGCCATTTTTTATGCCTGGATAGTTATTTTCTAAATCATTAATTTGATCCCTCACTGTTGATCTAAATGAGTCTCTTGCTTTTGGGCATTCAGTATAAATTACTTGAAATCCCTTTAGAGTTGTGTAAATTGCAACTTCTTTTTCAGTCATAAAATACAGCGGTTTAATTCTTCTTATGAATTTTTTATGTTCAGTTACCCCCGTTACTGGCCCCAATTTAGCAGAAAGTTGAACATTTCCCTTGTATTGATTCATTAGAACTGTTTGTGCTTCGTCATCTAAGTTATGGCCTGTTGCTACTTTCGTCGCATTTAGTTTTTTAGCATATAAATTTAGAAGGTATCTTCTAAGTGTTCCGCACATATTACAAGGGTTTTTTGATAATTTGTTTAATGCTTGAGTTAAAGTAAATTTAAATTCTTTTTTTGGACTTGCAATTGTTAATTTAATCCCTTCATCTTTACAGAATTTTTTGGCATCTTTTATTGTAATGTCTCTGTAACCAGGTATTCCTTCATCAATTAATAATGCCTCTAATTGTTCTCCTCTTTTCGAAATTATTTGATTTAGAATATGTGCTGTTGCTACCGAATCTTTACCTCCAGACATTGCAACAACTATTTTATCGCCTTTATCAAACATGCCGTACTTTCTAATAGTTCTGAAAACCTTTGCTTCAAAATATCTAATAAATTCGGATTTAGTATAACTTTTTCCACTTTGATCGCTGTAAATTATTTTTTTCATTTTATCCGCCAGAAACTACTGAAATAATCTTTAGTTTATCTTTTGAGTTAATTTCTTCTGATTCATCACACAATTCATCGTTTTTAGTTACAATTACTGTAACTGGATTTATGTTTAATTGAATTAGAATATCTTTGATTGTTGTTTTTTTAGAAATCTCTACCTGTTTTGTTACATCGTCTCGTTCTATGTAAACATTGATTTTAACCATTATTTTGAAGTCTCTAAATAATATTATAAGCTTATGGATTATATTTTAATTGGTAGTTTAAATGAGTTTTAAGAGATATGGATTAATTACAGATAAGGATGAAAAATACTATATGGAGTATTGTGAATCTCCAGATGAATATGGGGCATTTAAAATCCCATTAAAATTGGGTGCAAACAGATTTAACCCCTCTAAATACCATAACCACTGGAGAAGATTTCATAATGGGAGAAATTATGAAGAAAAATGGTATAATGTTATTGGGTTTATTCCTAAAGAAATAGATTTTACTAAAGATTTTCAAGAAGATATATTTCAATTAATTAATGGAAGATATGGCATCTCTATCGAAGAATTTATGAGGGATGAATCTACGAATTATCGTACTATGGAGAATCTCGAGACTCTTGAAAGTTTAATTGGTAGTAGATTATGGTTGTTAAAAGAAGGAAAATATCTAACTACTGCAAATAATAAAATTTTAAGACCTATTAAGGATATTTTTGAGTTTGAGTGAAAATATTTTGTAAACTAATCTTGCTAAAGAATATGCTTCTGTTCTGAAGTTTTCTTTTGGTGCAAATTCTACTATATCTGCCCCAATTACCTCTTTTTGTTTGAATATTTCTTCTAATGAATTAATTATTTGGTCCCATTGCAATCCTCCTGGTTCAGGAGTTCCAGTATTTTTTAAAAATGGAGGATCAAATACGTCAACATCTATTGAAATGTAAACTTTTTCTTTTAATTTAGGGAGCAGTTCTTTTAATTTTTCAACTGAAAAATCATATGATTTTAGTTGGTGGATGTTGGAATTATTAGTTATTTCATTATGTTCTTCTATATCTTGAGAACGAATTCCAATTAATGCTAAATCATGGTTTTTTGAAATTTGTTTTGATACGCATGCATGGTTTAATTTTGAACCGTTCCATTCATTTCTAAAATCTGAATGTGCATCAAATACTATTACTGAAAAATCTTCTTCTAAACCCTTAACTGTTCCAATGGTTATTGCATGATCCCCACCCAATGAAACTAAAAATCCTTTTTGATTTGAAACAGTTTCTGATACTTGTTTAACCATGTCTTCTGGTGTTGAATTTAATTTTAATTCAGGTAATATGTGTATTCCTTTTGTGAAAGGTTCATTATTGAATTGATCTTCGTAATATTCTAAGTGTTTAGATGCTTTAATTATTTCTTCTGGCCCTTTTGAAGCTCCATCCCCATAGGTTGTTGCTTGTTCATATGAGATTGGAAGAATTTTGAAATAAGAATTTTCTTTAGTATATTCTTCTGGAAGATCCATCCAATTCATTCTACTACCTCTGTAGGTATTTTAGGCAATTTACAAAAATCTGTTGAAAAGTTATAGGCTCCGGCATTTAGGAAGATTATCTGATCCCCAATCTTTGGTTTTTTTGATAAAAATACCCTATATCTAAAAATATCTAAGGAATCTGGAGTTATTCCTTTAATTGTGAATGGTCTTCCTTCTTCTGCTGTCGTTTCTCCTGCTACATTTAATCGGATATTTGCTATGAATGTATCCATTGCAGAATTATATACTGATGCATTAACGATAACATTTCCATTATAAACATTTTTTACACTTGTTTCTAACTTTATTGAAGGTGCAGCAATGAATCTTCCTGGTTCAATAATCATTTTTACTTCGTTTTGATTAAGCCATTCCTTTACTTCTTTTATTTTTGTAAAAATTGAATCTAATGCTTCTAATTTATAATTTTTGTAAATGCTTGGAAGTCCTCCCCCAATGTTTACGAAACTTATTTGATCTAATGTTTCTTGTGTTAATGAGTCTTGTAATTCTTCTTTTATTCCCCATTCACTTACATTCTGCGTCTTTCTGTGAAAATGAATTCCTATCTTGTTTATTTTTCTGTGAGTGGATAATTCGCCGATTAATTCATTTGCTCTTTTTGAAGAAAATCCAAATACGAAATGTTTTCCTGTATGAACAGTATTTTCTTGTAATTTCATCCTTAGAAGTAGATTTACTTTGGTAGTTGTGTTTTCTAGTAAAACTTGTAGATCTTTTTCATTATCTACTACAAATGAGGTTATTTCTCTCTTTAGTAAATTTTTTAATTCTTCTTTATTCCATGCTTGAGCAAAAAACCAAATTCTTTCTGGAGACTCTATTTCGTGTGCAACTTTCATAGAATGTACGCTAAATTGACACTTAGATTCTTTTTCCAATATTTTTCCAACTTCATAGTTTGTTTTCAAAAAATAAGACACTATATCTGTTAATTCATATGTTTTGTTTAACTGTTCAATTACTTTACTCTTGTTTAAGATAAATTTAGCCCTACTCATCGATTAATCCCTCCCTAGAGAGTTTTTCTAGTGCTGCAGTCATCATTAAAGGAAAGTTAATTGTAACGTCTCCAACTACTGTAACTACGTCAGAATCATCTTTTACCTTACCCCACGATTTTGCTTCGTTGGTTGTTGCCCCACTCATACTTCCGGAAGTTGGTCTTGCTGTCGTCATATAAATTGCATAATCCATTCCACCATTTAAAACCCCTGCTAAAATTGCATGGTGTTTTGAGATACTTCCACCTAAAGAAATAATTCCTTTTTTATCATCTTGAGATACACTAAATAAGATATTTGAGAAATCTTTTACAACATCAACTATGAACTCTGGATTGTCTTGCTGAAACATGTAAAGTTGAAACCCCATTGATCCGTCAGTTATTGCTGGACAAAAAATTGGAACTTTATTTTTGTGTGCTTGATAAAGTATTGAATTTTCATCTTCTAATTGTGAACCTAGTTCATTTAATAATTCTGAAGTTGCGATTCTTTGTTTTTTCTTGTAAACTTCTGTTAACATTGGCTTCATTAAATCTTCAAATTTAATATATGATTCATTAGGAATGTATAAATTTCCCACCCTATTAATTCCTTTTTCATTTAATTCAATATCATTTGAATTAAAGTCTCCAACAATAAAATCTATTCCTTGTGATTTCATGATATCTTCTTCTAAACCGCCGACAGTTGTTACGATTACGTCTGGAATTCCTAACTTAATTAATTGTGCAAAGAATCCCCTTAGTCCCGAGGTTACCATGTTTGAAGTGAATGTTAAGAAAATTTTAGCTCCGTTTTTTTTCATTTTGATAACATTATCTACTGATTTCTTTAGCTCAATAGATTGAAACCCTACGTTCCCTAATGCATCTACTAAATCTTCAGTTTTACTGTTCTTTGTCCATTTGAAATCTTTTACTTTTTGCATGTTAATCTCCTGCTAACCTAAATAGGTTTTTTTGATTAATTATAATAGAATTTATGCTAAAACTAACTACCTGATACTCTTACAGAGTCTATTGTGGTGTATTGTTGTTTTTGCATGGTTAAGTTAATTAATTATTTTATTATAAACTTATCGGTTTGAAAATGACTATTCAAGAATCATAGTTTATTCATTAAATAATCTTTACAATTTAATTGATCTTCGAGTGTATTATTTTCTAAAAAAATTAAATTTGTGTCTGGACCCAAATACATTTCTGGTTCTTGGAATTCTTTTTGCATTCTTTTTATGCTTTGTTTTCCTGCAATTAAATCTCCATCTAATTCCAATCTTTTGTGTCTTTCTTCATCTTTAACTGTTAAGTTTACTAAATATTTATTCAAACTTAAATCTCTAAAATTTAATATTTTTTCTATTTTGGAAGTGTTAAAATAAAAATCTCTTATCCTTTTAGTGTGTGCACAGGAATCAATAATTACATTTTTATTTAATGAAAGTATTCTATCTCTTTGCAATATTGCTTCGCTCCAGATAGGGCACCATTCTTCTGGATAATTTAATTGATTATGTTTTTCTTCATACATTTCTTTTCTTAAATCATCTATTGAAATAATCGAATAGCTATTATTTTCTATTTTATTAGATAATTCTGATTTTCCATCTCCAGGCCACCCAGTAAACACAATTAACTTTAATTTATTCTTTTTCATCATACATCTCTTCAAAATTTTGAGTAAACCATTTTACTCTTTCTCTAGGAAATGGCCATAAATTTGCCAGATTGTTTCCCAATATTTTTGTACCATATATCTCTTCAAAATGGTCCCTTACATTACAACTAAATTCTGCACCAAGATTTAAATAATCTTTAGAAAAACAATCTGAAGTGGAATTCGATTTTCTAAAAATAGAAATGTGAGGAGTAGCATAGGGTACCAAATTAATTGCATTTTTTTTCAAATGATTTAAATTTTCAATTCCCACGAGATAACTATATTGTAAACTATTAAACTCTAAATCAGAAAAGTGAGATAATTGTTGAATAATCTCTTTTATTTTTGGCTTGCCTTTTGAGTTATGCATTATTTCTTCCCTATTTGAAAATCTTTCTATAGTATATACATAATCTAAATATGAAAAACCCCCCATTTCTTCGGCTACTGCTTCTAGATGATATTCATCGGTTATTTGTGAACCAATATACAAATATCTTCCTTCAAAACCTTTATCTCTTGAATTTCGAATAAGTTCCCTAAATTTTTCAGTTGTTTCTGCTTCGTTTTTGAAACAGCCTGTAACAAATGCTAATTGATCAAAATTTTTTAATCCATAACTTGTTTCTGCTTCATTTAATACGTCCTCTATATTTCTATTTCTTTTACTATCATTTTTTTCACTATATGCGCAAAAATCACAACCCTTACAAAGTTGACGGGGATTTATATTCATTGAATTAAAACCATCTAAAGTCGGACAAGATTTTGTTCCTCCCAGTGGACCCCTAACATAAATATGGGGTACAGACAGTTTAATCCTGTCCAATAACAAATGATTTAAATTTAATTCATTTCCATGATAATGTATTTTATCCTCTTTTATTTTATAGGGTGAATTTTCCGAAATTAAAAAATCTAATTCTACTAATTGATTTTCGTCCCATAATTCAAAAATTGGACGAGAATTTTCTAAAGCTATCTTTGGATCTTGGATTCCACAATATTTCATATTAAAGAAATGAAGTTCTAAATCAGAAAAATGAGGATATTTTCTTTTTAATTCCGGTATTGTGGTTTGTTCTTGCATTTTTTCATTTATTCACCACTCCAAGGACATTTGTTTATGATATTTTTTACAAATTTTCCATTAGCCCCTAACTCTAATATTGTAACTGCACAGTTTCGAGGATTATACTCTTTGTAATTTTCTCTGGAGAGATTTAAACCTCGAAATAATACTTCTAAGATATTCCCTCCATGTGTAACAATTAAAACTGTATTTTTTTCATTTTCTTTTGAAATTTGATTTATGAATTCCATCATTTTTTCTCCCTTTTCTTCACAAGATTCTCCATTTTTTGGTTTAAATTGATGATATTTTTTATTACTTTCTGCTACTGCTTTATGAAAATCCTCAAAAGAACCATTTTCATAATCTCCAAATGATCTTTCTCTTAAAACTTTAAAAAACTGAAGATCTTTATTAAAAGATTCATTGATTATTTCTGCAGTTTCTTTTGCTCGGGTTAAATCACTGGAATAAATTTTATTAATGTTTTCAGTTTTAAGAAAATTTGCAACAGATTTTGCTTGAAATTTCCCCTTAGGAGTTAATTTACTGGGAGTATGGCCTTGAACTAAATCATTCACATTATGATCGCTCTCTCCATGTCGCACCATAATCAATTTCATTTTGTTATTATGGTTAATCTTATAAACCGATAATTAATAAAGGTTTTGGTCTAAAATATATACTGGAGAATATACAAATGAGTTTAACAAAAGATTACGGAACATACATCGTTAAAGACGGAATAACCTATATGGACGAGAAAATAATTGAAGGATTACATATGTGCACCCTTGAAGTTTATGGTGGATTGAAGGGGAAAAATAGAACTTTGGGTTCAATTTGTCATGATGCATTTTATCAGGAAGATAAAACTATTGAAAATTTGGCGGCATATTATTTATCTAGAATCGTTAAAGGACACCCATTTAGTGATGGAAATAAAAGAACTGGGTTCTTAACTTCTGTTGCATTTTTGGGAGCAAATCGTATGAGCTACAAAATTGCAGATGAAGAATTGGCAGCTGCAGAAATTGCAACTATTGCTGCTGCTAGAAATATGGATCAAGCATATGAATATTCTAAACTTTTTGTTGAAGGGCATATTGACAATCCGATGTATGGTGGCCCCTATACAGAAGAAAAAAATGAGTTTACTGATTCTGTGGAATACATTCTTTCAGGAATATGAATTTAATTGAAAACAAAATAAAAGAACTTGAAAGTAAGCGAGTTAATTGGAATATTTCTCAAGAAACGATTGAATTTATAATTAATAGTTTGTTATTCGATAAAATTAAGGTATTGGAAATTGGAACCTTTAATGGTTATTCTGCATTATGGTTTGCTAAAGTTGCAGATGAAGTGGTTAGTTTAGAAATTGATCCTGAAAGATTTAGTGAAGCTAAAAAAAATTTGCAAGGCGTTGATAATGTAGAATTAATTTTAGGTAATGCTTTGGAAGAAGTTGATAAATTAGATAAAAAATTTAATGTTGTTTTAATTGATGGGATGAAATCTGAATATATGAAATACTTAGAGAAAGTTTTGAATGTTTTAGAAGAAGATTTTAGGATATTTGTGGACAATACTATTTCACATAAAGAAAAAATAAAAGATTTTTTTGAATATTTAGAGAATTCAAATGAACTAGAATGGCAAGAAACGGGCATTGGAGATGGCCTGATAGTAATTAAGAGAAAGTCTTAAATATAGATATTGGAGAATATGAATTATGAAAACCGAAGAATTACAAAAAAATTTAGATGGGATTGTTGAGCTATATAGATTCAATAAAAAATATGCACCTATTGCTGGAAAAGTATACGAAACTATGAGAATTTCTGAATTCAGTAGCAAATTAGATGGAACTAAAGATATTATTAAAACTGAAGCATATCTTGCTTCATGTAGATTGAATGAAATGGCTAAGGGATTTGGAAGTTGTGTTGGTGGATTTGTGGCAGGCGTTGCTTTTGATGAATATTTCTGGAGTTCACCCTATGGTTTAATGGGATTTGCAACTCTTGGATGTTTAGAAGCTGTAAGAAGAATGGGAAAATCTATGAATTATTCTAATGTTGAACAATTAATTGGCGAAAATTTACAATATGGCCAAATTAGAAAAGACATATAAATTCAGTTTTTAATTAATTTTTATGAAAAATAGACAAGTAGGATTATTGATTGTGGGGATAGCTGTTTTATTATTCTTTATTGTTTTATCTTTTAATAGTGCTTTAGAAACAATTGTTAATACTACTTGTGATCATGGCACTTCCTGCCCTATGCAGGTTACTTTGAAAACTCAAGAGAAGATTAGTTATGGTTTAATGGGATTATTGCTTTTATTTGGAAGTTTTATGGCTTTTTTTATGAAAGAAGGAGATGTTAGAAATACAAGATTATCTCATGTTAAAAAGAAAAAATTAATTTCTGGATTAAATGAAGAAGAAAAGAAAATTGTTGATTTGATTCAATTAAAAGAAGGTTCAATATATCAAAGTGATTTAATTAAAGAGAGTGGAATGAATAAAGTTAAGGTTAGTAGAATCCTGGATAGGTTGGAAGGCAAAGGATTGATTGATCGTAAACGGAGAGGAATGACAAACATAGTAATTTTAGATAGTGTATTTTTATGAATTTTGAAGATTTTTTTGGATGGATTGGCATGTTATTAGTTTTAGGTGCTTATTCTTTGATTAGTTTGGGAGTATTTGTTGCACAAAGTTTGGGTTATGTTTTGATGAATGCGGTTGGTTCATTATTTTTATTATACCTGGCGTTGAAGAAAAAAGCATTTCCATTAGTATTTTTGAATGGAGTTTGGATTTTAATTTCATTAATTAGTTTAATTAGAATGATTTAGTCGTCATCATCATCGTCGTCATCGTCGTCATCATCATCGTCATCATCATCATCATCATCGTCGTCATCATCACCATCTCCAATATATGTGGGTAAATTAACTGAGTCTATTGTTTCTGTTAATACTTCTTCTTTAAATTCTTGATTTAGTTTTCCAATGAATAATGAGTCCAAAATATTTTTTGCTGATGAAGAATGGGGGGAACCTTTATTTTTTGTATTGAACGCAGAAGTTCCGTCTTTTCCACAATAGGGAATTAATTCGTCTGATCCTGGCGGATGGTAATTCATATAACTTGTCAAATCATATACTTTATTTTCGATTATCATCCAACAATCAGTAATTTCGTTATGTTTTGCTATTTCTAAAGAATTTAATTTAATTTTTGCTATTTCTGGTGTTGGATTATTTTGAATTGTATCCTCTTGGGGATTGGAATTTTTTTGAACTGTTTGAGTAGTATCTATTTCTAAGGAAGGTCTTTCTGCGAAAAACATAAAGAAAAATAATGAAAAGATTAATGTATAAATCAGAATAACTGAAATCTTTGTTAAACTATTATTGAATTTTTTACTTCTGGTACAAATGATCAGAGTTCCTGCAATCGCATGAAGATATAACAATATAATGAAAATTAAAGGTAAGAGTTTTGTATGAACAAATAAAGAAGTGTCATAACTTATTGTATCAATTAGAAAATTCTTAGTTATTAAAAATCCACTAAAAATAGTAAGTATTGCGGTAATTAATAGAGGTATTGAAGTTTTTCTTAATATTGAATATATCTCTTTCATAATTTATTAGACTTATTTAGTATATTTAATTCTTTCTTTAAAATGTATCCGAAAGTAACTTAAATCCCCACATACTAATTAAGCTTATGAAATTAGAAATATTATCATTAAGAGACGCTATACAATATGTTCCTGAAAATAAGACTTATGCTATAAGAATATGTAGTGAAAGAACTGTAGACCATTTACATTCTTTGGAAATGAGCGATAAATGGGTGGGGAGTAATTGGTATACCTTTGATGATGTTTGGCCAGGAATACCTGGAGGATTAGAGCCTCAGGAAGTTGTTTTTAGTGGGAAAAAAGCCAATAAAATTATTACTGATTTTAGAGAGAATTTTTCCAATATTGAGACTTTATTAGTGCATTGTCATTTTGGAAGAAATAGATCCCCTGCAGTGGGAATAGCATTAAATGATATTTTTGATTTGGGATATAATACTAATCAATTAAAGAAAGAATTTCCAGAGTATAGAGAGTTTGTGTATAATACTATGATTGAAACTAGTAAAAATATGGAGGTGAATTAAATGGTAAAGATAAATAAATCTGTAAAAATTTCCTATTGGATTGGAATTTTTATTGTTTTTGTAACACATTTGTACATGTTAGGTTATGGAATGCCTGCCGATCAAATTGTAGGGCATTCAATATTGAACTTAGTTGCTGGCTGTTTGTTGGCTTATTCTTGGTTTGGAAGAAAATAATTAATTTAGGGGGAGAATGCCTTGTTTTGAAACTAGTTTCACTACTTCTTTTATAAACTGTTTCAGACTATATCCCTTCATGTTTGGAGGGAACCGTTATGAAAATCGAATTAAAAATTGAAGGAATGCATTGTCCAAGTTGTTCAATGCTGATTGCTGATGCCCTAGAAGATATAGGAGTTAGTAATTCTGATATTAATGCTGAAACTGGGAATGCAGTTATTGAATTTGACGAATCAAAGGTTTCTGTTGAAAAAATAAAAAAAACTATAGTGGATGAGGGGTATAAAATAAAATGAGTAAAAAATTGAAAGTGATTGATTCTTCTAACTATGAATTTTCAATTGGAGGAATGACCTGTGATAGTTGTGAAAAGATTATTTCTAAAGTTGTTTCAAGAATTAAAAATGTTAAAAATATTGATGTAGATTATGTTAGTAGTAGTTTAAAATTTGATTATGATGAAAAAAAATCCACATTAAATAAAATTATCAAAGAAGTAGAAAAGAAAGGTTATACTTGTAGTGAACCTGACGAAGTTAGTGTTAATATCGGAGGATGGGTAATTGGAATACTTGGTCTTTTGATCGTAGGTTATTATGGCATGGGCTTAATTGAAAGTTTTGAAATGCCTGCAATTACACAAAATATGGGCTACGGATTATTATTTACTGTTGGACTTTTAACAGGATTTCATTGTGTTAGTATGTGTGGCGGATTTGTTGTAGGATATACAGCAAAAGGTGTAAAAGAAGGTAAAAAACCACATCATATGCATATGTCTTATGCAATCGGTAAAACTTTATCCTATACTATAATTGGGGCATTGTTTGGACTGTTAGGTAGTATAATTGCATTTACTCCTATGATGAGGGGTTATGCAGGAATTTTTGCAGGACTATTTTTAGTTATTTTCGGATTAAAAATGTTAAATCTTGTTCCTGGATTAAGGAAATTTAGATTAACTGTTCCAAAATTCATAGCAAAATTTGTTGGTTATGAAAGTAAAAAACATTCTAATAATCCTTTAGTAATTGGTTTGTTAAATGGTTTAATGATTGCATGTGGACCATTACAAGCAATATATATTATGGCTGCCGGAACTGGGAGTATGGTTGAAGGTGCTAAAATGTTATTTGTGTTCGGTCTTGGAACTTTACCGGTGCTGTTAGGTTTTGGTTATTTTACTAGTTTTGTAAGTGCTAAAGCAACAAATAAAATATTGAAAGCGTCTGGAGCTATTGTGATTATCTTAGGATTGATTATGTTGAATAGAGGAATTGCATTGACTGGATCAGGGTATGACGTTAATAGTATCATGACTGGTAGTGGAGTTTCTGAAGGTGAAACCGGAGAGGGTTTTGAAATGAAAAATGGTTATCAAATTATTAGAATGGAAGTTACTGCCAGAGGCTGGTCTCCAGATAAATTTGTGTTAAAAAAAGGAATTCCTGTAAAATGGATTGTGACTACTACCGAACTCACTGGTTGTAATAAAGCAATCAATGTTCCTAAATTAAATCTTGAATTTGACAATAAAATGGGAGAACAAATTATTGAATTTACTCCTAATGAAGTTGGAAAAATTCCATTTAGTTGTTGGATGGGAATGATTCCAGGATTATTCGTCGTTGTTGAAGGCGATGAAGATGCTGGAAATGCTTTGACTGGTGCAGCAGTTGCACCTGCTCAAGGTAGTTGTGGTTCTGGCGGTTGCGGATGTGGAGGCAAGTAACTATTAATAATCAGCAAATATTATTTATTAAAATGAAAAAAACTTTGATCAAAATTGGCGGAATGCACTGTTCTAGTTGTGTTACTATCATTAATAAAGTATTAAGTAAACAAGAAGGAATAATTAATTCTAGTGTTAATTTTTCAACTGAAAAGGCTAGTGTGGAATATGATCCTACTGTGATTAGCGAAGCCAAAATAATCGAAGTTATTAATTCTAAAGGTTACACTGCAAGTTTAGATCAAGGTGATAGTGCTGCTAAAGAAAAACTAATGAAGAAAAAAGAATTACTAAAACAAAGAAATAAAGTTTTGATTAGTTCAATATTTGCATTCCCTGCACTAATATTGGGAATGTTCTTTATGAAGAATCCTATTGCTTATCAAGATTATATAATGTGGTTCTTAGCTACACCTGTTCAATTTTATATTGGTTGGAATTTCTATACGGGTGCATGGGCTGCTTTGAAAAATAAAACTTCTAATATGGATACTTTAGTTGCAATGGGAACGAGTGCCGCATATTTCTACTCAGTTTATGCAGTTTTATTTCATGCAGGACATCAATATTTTGAAGCGAGTGCTGTTTTAATTACATTAGTAGTATTTGGTAAATATCTAGAATCTTTTGCTAAAGGTAAAACAAGTGAAGCAATTTCTAAATTGATGGAAATAGGTGCTAAAACTGCATTAGTGATTAGAGAGGGAAAAGAAGTTAAAATTAGTATTGATGATGTTGTTAAGGGAGATGTTATTATTGTTAAACCTGGAGAGAAAATTCCAGTTGATGGTGTTATAATTGAAGGTAACTCTTCTATTGATGAAAGCATGGTTACTGGTGAAAGTATTCCCACCGATAAAAAAGTGGGGGATGATGTTATTGGGTCAACAATCAATAAACAGGGAAGTTTTAAGTTTGAAGCAACTAAAGTTGGTGCTGAAACTACTCTTTCTAGAATAATTAAGTTAATTGAAGATGCTCAAACGAAAAAAGCTCCGATTCAAAGATTTGCAGATATTGTGTCATCTTATTTCGTTCCTGCAGTTATTTTAATTTCAGTTATGACTTTCTTCTTTTGGAGTTTGTTGATTGGAGAAGGTGTAGGTTTTGCTGTGTTGGCTAGTGTTGCTGTGTTAGTAATTGCTTGCCCTTGTGCATTAGGATTAGCTACTCCTACAGCCATAATGGTTGGAACAGGAAAGGGCGCTAAGAACGGAATTCTGATTAAAGGTGGGGACTCTTTAGAAATGGCGCATAGATTAAAATATGTTTTATTTGATAAGACTGGAACCATTACTAAGGGTAAACCTGAAGTTACAGAGATTATTACTCTTGGCAATATAAGTAAAGGTAAAGTTTTAGAAATTGCTGGAAGTATTGAGAAGAATTCTGAACATCCCTTGGCTGAAGCTATTGTTGAAGAAGCAACTAAAAAAAGAATTATTTGGAATAAAGTTAGTAAGTTTAAGGCTTTAGTCGGTATGGGTGTTGAAGCATCTATTGGTAGAAAACAATATTATTTTGGTAATGTTAAACTAATGAATGATAAAAGAATTGATTATAAGGAGTATATTGAAGAAATGACTGCTTTAGAGTCTCAAGGTAAAACTGTGATGATATTAAGTGATAGTGATGTTGCATATGGAATAATTGCTGTTGCTGATGAAATTAAAGAAGATTCTGCTTTTGCTATTAATTTGTTACATAAAATGGGAATTAAAACCTATATGATTACAGGAGACAACAAAAGAACTGCTAGTGCGATTGCAAAAAAAGCTGGCGTTCAGGGTTTCTTCGCTGAAGTATTACCTGAAGATAAAGCAAATTATGTTAAACAGTTACAAAGAAATGGTAAAGTTGCAATGGTGGGAGATGGAATTAATGATGCTCCTGCATTAGCTCAAGCAAACATTGGAATTGCTATGGGATCTGGAACCGATGTGGCAATGGAAACTGGTGATATTGTATTAATGAGAAACAGTTTAGTTGATGTTGCTAGAGCAATTAAATTAAGTAAGATTACTATGGCTAAGATTAAACAAAATATGTTTTGGGCTTTAGCTTACAATGCTTTAGGAATTCCTATTGCTGCAGGTGCTTTGTACCCTTTTACTGGATGGTTATTGAGTCCAATGATTGCAGGTGGGGCAATGGCTATGAGTTCTGTAAGTGTGATTACTAATTCGTTATTATTGAAGCGAAAGAAGTTTTAGAGTTGTGAATAACATCTATTAGACGTTCCGACGACTGAAAGGAGAGCAGTGTAAAATGTGGCTCGAAACGGAACGAGTTCAGTAATCAGCCGTCAAAGAGCGAATGTAGCACATTGAGAACGCACCTTGAGGGGGCAATTTTTTACCATTGTAGAGCAAAAATTAACTTATTTTACGTTTTTTTCATAAAAATAGTTAATTATATAAACTCTTATGCGCTAGATTAAGCTATGCCAACAAAATATGATGTATTTGCTGAACTTATAGAACGCGCACCATGTAGGGCAAATTATTTAGATTTTAATACTCCTATCTATTCACATCTTAAAAGATTATTGTCTGAAAAATTAATAAGCAAAGATGGATTAAATTATATTCCATTAAAAAATAAAAAGAGTCAAAAAATTTTCGAAATAATCCAATATTGCTTGAAGAATGGATTAAATTATAATTTAATTTTGTCTAAAAATGTTCCAAAGATTATATCTAAATTATTCAAACATTCTCCTAATATGAGGCCAGAATCACTAAAATCCAATAACGAAAATGTTCAAATTATGAATTATTTAGAAAATCATCAATTTATTTTACTTGTTAAAAAAAAACCAAGAAGAGGAATTATCTTAAAACATAAATTATTAGAGAATGTTCTGGAGTTGAATGGTTTAAATGGCCAATTAAAAACTCCGAGTTATATTAATCTTAAGAATGAAATAAAAAATCTTAAATCTGAAATTCAAAATCCTTTTAATAAAAATATTTTTGAATTTTTATCCGGATCAGCCCAATTAGAGGGGGGCACTATTACTGCTGGGGAAACTATGAATTTAATTGTTAATGATATTTATCCTGATAAACCTAAAAAAGATATACAGATGGTAAAAAACCTTAATGAAGCACTGAATTATATCTTTGAGAATTTACACGAAGATATAGATGAGAATCGTATAAAAGAACTTAATAGAATGGTATTATTTGGTTTACATCGAAATGCGGGGAAATATAAAATATCTCAAAACAAAATACAAGGAAATCCTTTGTTTAAAACGGCACATCCTAAAAAAGTTCCAGAATTAATGAATAACTATTGTAATAATTTAAAAAAATTTGATTCAAAAAGTATGATTTTGGAGCATCTGGGGTATGCACATAATGAACTGCAACAAATACATCCATTTAGCGATGGAAATAGTAGAACCACTAGAATGTTAATTAATTGGGTAATGATGAAAAATAAATTACCACTAATAGTTGTGAAAATGGGTTGTTTTGATGAATATATGAAATTAACAAAACTTTCAATAAAGCGAGATGATGAAAAACTAACTAAACTGTTTCACCATATGATTATCCACGAAAATTTGATTAATTAACTATTTTTATGGAAAAAACGTAAAAATAAGTTAATTAATGACTATTTTTTCATAAATTTTTTATTTTTTCTAAACAAACATATTAAGATAGCCTTATTTGTAAATATTCCTTTTTCAAAACCACCCCTTGAAAATTTTTAACAGAAGAAAAAATTGCAACTAACATCGCAACTATGCGAAGTTGTTTATATCCGAAGGATAATAAACAATTTGGGAAATGTCCCGAGCCGAGGGACTTTCCGCATAGTTGCTGTTAAATACCCCGAGCGTCAGCGAGAGCGCAGCGTGGTCAAGGTTTAAATTCCCGAAGGGAATATTAAACCGCAGAAGTCTTTTGTTACCGTAAATACATGCTATTGCCGTAGTTTTTTTAATGAATCGTTTTTTATTAATTACTGCTTTAGCAGACTATATGTGCGTAGCACTGGGGGGAATCGGGTTTTTTAGTTTTTAGTTAGTTTTTGTTTTTGAAAGGGGGGAATCGGTGTTTAAATAGTAAATCTTATAATTACAGAGCATTATCAGTTAAATAATGGTATTATTAAGTAAATCCAAGTATCTTATAGGACTTCAATGTTTGAAATACTTCTGGATATCTTTGCATGAGAAAGATAGGATTCCTGAAGTAGATTTAGCTACTCAGCATAAGTTTGATCAAGGTCATTTAGTTGGTCAATTAGCTAAACAGCTTTTTCCTGATGGGATAGATATTCCTGAAGCAGACTTTAAACAGAATCTTGAAAAGACTAAAGAATTTATCAAATTAGGTAAACCTCTTTTTGAACCTGCGTTTATGGTTGGAAATTTATACTCAAGAGCAGATATCCTCGTTCCAAATGGAGATAGTTGGGATATTCTTGAAGTTAAAAGTGGAACAAGAGTTAAAGATATTAATGTTCATGATGTTGCTTTTCAGAAACATGTTTATGAATTAGCTGGATTGAAAATTAAGAACTGTTTTCTGATGCATATTAACAATGAATATGTAAAAGAGGGAGAAATTAATCCTGAAGAAATTCTGACTAAAGAAGAAATCACTTCAGAAGTTGAAGAAGTCATTGTTGGAATTAAGGATAGAATAGATAATATGCTTAATGTAATGAAAAATGACTTATGTCCAGATATCAAAATAAGTAAAGATTGTGCAGATCCATACGATTGTCCATTAGAAGGAGATTGTTGGGGATTCTTGCCAGAATCTTCTGTATTTGATTTATATCGTGGTGGAAAAAAGTGTTTTCAATTATTTGAAGATGGTGTTGTTCACATTTCAGACATTCCTCATGAATATAAATTAACAGATAAACAAGGAATACAACATCAATGTGAATTGAAAAATGAAGTTTATGTAAACAAAGAAGGAATTAAACATTTTTTGAATACTTTGAAAGGAACTCTTTATTATCTTGATTTTGAAACTTTTAGAACAGCAATTCCACTTTTAGATGGAACTAAACCATATCAACAAATTCCGTTTCAATGGTCTTTGCATGTTTCTTCTAATGGTGATTTGAAACATTATGAATTTTTACATGATTCAAAAGAAGATCCACGTTTAGCTTTTCTGAAATCTTTGAAAGAAGTTTTAGGTGATAAAGGAACAATTATTACTTACAATCAATCTTTTGAAATTTCTCGTTTAAGGGAAATGGCTTCAGCTTATCCGGAGTATAAGGATTGGGTTGAAAATGTTGTTGTTCGTGTAGTTGATTTGATTGTTCCATTCAGGAATTTCCATTATTACAATCCAAAACAGAAAGGGAGTTGTGGATTAAAGAAAGTTTTACCTGCGATAGTTGGTAAAGATTATTCCAAATTAGAAATATCTGATGGAGATACTGCTTCATTATCTTATTTGAGTATGATTTATGCAGATAATGGAGATTGCCGTAAGGACTTGTTGAAGTATTGTAAGTTGGATACAGAAGCGATGGTTTGGATTGTAGAAAAGTTGAAAGAAGTGACAATGCTGGCATACGTTGGAAAACAATGATAAAAGTCGCTTTGGGTCAGTCGAAAATGACTGCAAGGCCGGTAGCAGGATTATTACATATTGTGGTTTATGCCGGTTTTATTATTATCAATCTCGAAATGCTAGAAATTGTTATTGATGGTATATCTGGATCACACAGAATATTTGAACCCTTGCTTGGCGGCTTATACAGCACTTTCATTAATGTCTTTGAGTTAATGGCATTAGGTGTAATTATTGGCTGTATTATTTTCTTTACAAGGAGAAATATTGTGCACATTCCTAGATTTCACAAAGCTGAAATGAAAACCTGGCCAAAATCAGACGCTAATATTATTTTGGTTACTGAGATACTTCTTATGACCGCTTTTTTAACCATGAACGCTGCAGATATTCACACTAAT
>ENA-OREN01000327-OREN01000327.1-marine-metagenome-genome-assembly--contig:-NODE-327-length-70675-cov-5.043330_pt1 | contig 70675 bp, 68 predicted proteins | sample MGYA00248624_ERZ508555 | MGnify/ENA primary metagenome ERZ508555 (study PRJEB26222, sample SAMN06267773) | marine metagenome | isolation source: Saanich Inlet, British Columbia, Canada | place...
GCCGCCGTCTTGCGGTTGACGCCACAGAGACTGGCCGCTGTTAAAGCAGTGGATCCAGAAACAAAATGCTCTATCAGGCGATCTTGTTTATAGTGGCTAAGGCGGCTCTTGCGCATAGGTCCCATGATAACCCCAAAATCATGTTATCTGGGTCAGCCCCTAGACTTTTTCAGCTTTAACTTTGGCATCGACCAAGTTCCACAATATACGGCTCTAATACGGCTGGGGCAGGCAAGCCGGAGTTGATGTGCGCAAACCAGTAAAATAGAATGTTTTTTCCTTCGTAATACGGGGGCCGGGTGTTCGAGGCGCCCAAGTGTCCCCATTTCTTTGCACCCGCCCCAACCACCAATCAGGTCAGACCCATGTCCAAACAATTATTCTCATCGATGAAATTGGGGCGGCTGGATTTGCCCAACCGGATCATCATGGCGCCCATGAACCGGGCCCGCTGCGATGCGGGGCGGGCGCCGACCGACATGGTCGGCGAATATTACAGCCAGCGGGCCAGCGCCGGGTTGCTGATCACCGAGGCTTCCTCGGTGTCGCGCTTGAGCCAAAGCCGGCCCAATGCGTCGGCCATCTATCAGGACAATCAGGTGGAAGCCTGGGGGCGGGTTGCAAAGACCGTGCACGCCGCCGGCGGACGCATCTTTCAACAGATCTACCATCTCGGACGCAAATCCGATCCGTCGCGGATGCCGGACGGGCTTTTGCCTCTCGCGCCCTCCGCCATCGCCGCCAAGGGCGAAGTGGCGGGGCTGAATGGCCCGGTGGATTTCGCCGTGCCACGGGCGCTGGAAACCGACGAAATTCCGGATGTCGTCGAAGAGTTTCGCCTCGCCGCCAGAGGCGCCGGTAAAGCCGGTATGGACGGCATCGAAATTCACGGCGCCAACGCCTATCTGGTGGATCAATTCCTCAAAGACAAAAGCAACCGGCGGGTTGATGGTTATGGCGGCGATGTGGCGGCCCGCGTTCGTTTTTTGATGGAAGTCACCCAGGCCGCCATTGATGAATTGGGAGCCGACCGGGTTGGGGTCCGCATCTCGCCGCATCTTTCCGTCGACGGCATCGGCGATAGCGACGTGGCGGCCACCTTTACCCATGTGGCGGGCGCCCTTGGAAGTTTGGGCATCGCCTATTTGCATCTGGTGGAAGCGGTGGTGCCGGGTACCCCGCAAGCGCCGACTGTGGGATCCGAGCCTTTATTGCCGGCCATCCGCACGGCCTTTCGGGGCGCCATAATTGTCAATGGCGGCTATGACCAGGCCAAGGCCGAAGCGGTTGTCGAGGCAGGGTTGGCCGACGCCGTTGCCTTTGCGCGGCTTTATATATCGAACCCCGACCTGGTTGACCGCTTCCGCCTCGATGCGCCCCTGGCCGAGGCCGATGCAGCCACCACCCACGGCGGCGGGGCCAAAGGCTATATCGATTATCCGGTCCTGCAGCCAGCGGCGGCCGGAGAATAGGTCCGCGGATACATTGCAATGACCGAAGCCTATTCAGACCAGCAGAGGGCAGAAATATACCAGTCCTATCGCGACCGGTCGGCGACCGGATTCAAGAAAAAGCACGTCCGGCAGTTCGATCAGGAATTCACCCGCCTGACCGGCGCGGCGCCGGCCATGTCGGTATTGGAAATCGGCTGCGGCGCCGGCCTGTTTCTCCGCTATCTTGAGGCCAAGGGATACCGGGAAATCGTCGGTGTCGATAGGGACAGCCAACTCCTGGAAGCCCTCGCCGATTTGAAACACGCTGAAATTCACTTTGGCGATATCACGGAAATTTTGGTCAATGCGCTGGCCGGGCGCCGCTTCGACCGCATTGTCATTCTGGATGTGGCCGAACATTTGCAACTGGATGTTTTGGTTGGGCTGCTGGCGGCCCTCAAAAACCATATAACAGAAGACGGCCGCATGGTGCTGCGGGTTCCCAATGTGGAATCGCCCTGGGGCCTGAAAATGCATTTTGGGAGCTTCGACCATGTGACGCCATTGTCGCCTGGGCGCATGGAAGAATTGGCGGTGATGAGCGGCTGGATATGCCGGGGCACCTACCCGCAACCGCCGGGCCGGATGTGGCGGCGCGCCAAGGAGCGGCTTCTGGCTGGCCTGATGGCGAGCCTTTTGAGTTATCATCCGGATATTTGGACAGCCAATTTGTTGGCGGTGTACGAGGCGCCCAACCGTGAATAGATAAGCGGTAATTTCGCCGCCTACATTTTACCCCCGCCGCCTGACGGTCCGGCTTTGACGCGGTCCTTTATGGCGCCCTCGTCGGCTTCGAAACCGAGGCCCGGCGTGCCAGGAAGTTCAAGCCAGCCAGCCTTCGGTTCCGGCAATCCGGTAAACACCTGTTTGCAGCATTCCACCGCCAGATAATGCATCTCCACCAGACCGCCATTGGCGAGCCCGGCATGCAGATGCATGTTATGGAATGGCCAGGCGCCGCCGTTGTCGATGCCCACGTTGAAAGCGCTCGCCATGCCGGCGATCTTGGCGCATTGGGTGTAGCCGCCGGTGATCACCACGTTGGGCTGGATCACGTCGACGGCACCGGCCACCATCAGATCCCGAAACCGATAGGCAAGCCCCTCGTTCTGGCCGCAGGCGAGCGGGATGGTCGTGCGCCGGCGCATATCCGCCATCGCCGGGGCGTCGTTCTGGGTGATCGGTTCTTCGAAAAAGGTGATGCCGTATTCTTCGATGGAGCGGGCCAGCTTGATGGCGTGAAATGGATCCAGATTGCAATTGCCGTCCACATACAAATCGATCTCGCCGCCAACCGCTTCGCGCACCGTGCGCACCCGCTCCCGGTCTTCTTTTATCACTTCGGCAATTGGGCGCGGCTCGTCCCGGCGTTTGGTGGCGCCATCGCCGACGGTCATCTTGAGGCCGGTAAATCCGTTCGCTACCCACAGCTTGGCCGCCTCGCCGATATGGTCGCGGTCGAAAAACCCATAGCCGAAGGTGGCGTAGACCGGAACCTTGGGCCGGGCGCCGCCGAGCAGGCGCCACACCGGCTGTTCCATAACCTTGCCCTTGATGTCCCAGAGCGCGATGTCGATGGCGGCAATGGCGTGGGAGGCGTAGCCGGACTGACCGCGCGGTGATAGCAGCCAATAAAGCTTGTTCCAGATCATCTCGTGGGCCAGCGGATCGAGGCCGATGATCGCCGGGCCGGCAACCTTGTTGACCACTTCGGCGATCACCTCTTCCTCGGTGATGCCGGTGATGCCCCAGCCCACCTGGCCCTGATCGGTCTCGATGCGCACCATGCACATGGAAAGCCCCGCCGTCTGGTCCAAGTCAAGCACATCGATATGCACTGGCAGATAAAGGGCAAAGGCTTCGACTTTGGTGATCTTCATGACGAGGGCTCCTTAATTGGCGGGCGGCTTCTATATAGTGGCCAGGGCGGCGATGGCGAGGCTCAAGAATAGCAGTGAAAACGGCCGCATCACCAGAGAGAAGAGCCCTTCATGGCTGGAGGACAATCCGCCGCGCAATTGCGCCTCGGCCAGAGGGCCTAAGACAAAGCCAAGCATAAGCCGAACATCTAACAGGCGGTTGTCCGCCAAAAAGGCGATGATGCCATGGGTCACGAAGGCCCCGGCGCCATGTTGTGAGGCATGAACACGCTCAGCAAAGGCCGCACCAGCAGCGCGGCGGAATAAACCCTTAGCGGCGCTGGGCGCAGGTGCCGGCGTTGGAATAGCCGGCGGCCAGGCGGCAATGGGCGAGGCTGGGCATGGCAACCGCGTGCATAGCCGGCGTCCCGGCGAGCAGGATCAAAAACGTGCCGGGCACGTCGATATCACTGATCGCGTTAATTTGCCGGGGATTGGCGCCAAAGCCACGCCGTTGCAGGGAGCCGGCGCCAACCCGCCTGGGCGCGCCGCCATCGCGGCCATCCCGGCGCACGATATCAAACTGCACCAGCGCCGCGTTGCCATGCATATCCAGGGCCTGGACGACGCTGCGATGGTTGCCCACCGGTACCCGGATACGCCGGGAAAAGCCGGTGCCGTCCAGACGGGCGGCATAGCCGTTGACGGTGACCAGCGCCACTCGGCTGGCATCGCTGACCGTACCGCGCACCATGATATCTGGCCCATAGGCACGCAGGCGCCCGGCCTCGACAAAATGAACAATCAACTGGGGTGGCGTTGCATCGACGATTTGGTCCAGGGGCACGGCAATCTCATCGTCTTCGGGCAGTGGCTCAGGGCCAAAAATGGCGGTGTAGACCGGCCCGAGCACTGGAATGGCAGCTACACCGGACACTTTCTCGGCAATTTTTTGCGGCTCCGGTACGGCCGCTGCGACCGGCTTAGTGATGGTGGCGGCGGATTTAAATTCCTCCTGTGCGAAGGCGCAGGCCGACAATCCCCCAACCAGCAACAGGGCCAGCTTGGATGTTTGATATCGCCTACGTTGAGTGTTTTTAGTGCGCAACCTTGTGCCCTTCCCGTCCCATCATTGTAAGGGCGAGGTTTCACTAAATCTAGGGGTTAGATACAAATATACCCAATATATGGTGGATAGTTTGGCTCGGATTGCGGAGCCGGGGCGGGAACGCTAGGTTGGCCATCCGAAAGATACGGATTTCTCCATTGAATTACCTGAATTTTGTCTTTTCCAACTGGCGGTTCTTGGGATTTGGCGCCGCCTTGCAGCTTTTTGCCAGCCCCGGCCATACCTATTACATTTCCATCGCAGCCAACGAAATTCGCCAAGAATTCGGGCTCGACCATAGCGAATTTGGGCTGCTGTTCGGGCTGGCGACGGTGGCCGCCGGCGCCACCTTGATGGTCGTAGGGCGGCTGATAGACCGGCTCGATCTGCGTCTTTATGTTGCCTTGGTGTGCATCTGGATGGCTGGCGCGGCTTTGCTGACATCGGCGGCGGCCAACGTGGCTCTGCTTGGGCTCGGCATCTTCACCTTGCGCCTTGGCGGCCAGGGATTGATGACCGGCACGGCGGCGGTATCCATGGCCCGCTATTTTCCCGAACGCCGGGGCACCGCCATCAGCATTGTATCCCTGGGCGCCACGGTGGGCTTGTCGTCGTTTCCGACAATCGGCGTGTTGTTGCTGACCAGCATCGGCTGGCGGGCGGGATTTTTGTCGGTGGGCGCCGTCTATGCGGTGGCCCTGACGCCTCTGATTTTGTGGCTGCTAAAAGGCCATGGCGAGCGCCACCGGCGTTACCTGGAATACCACCGATCTGGGGGCGATGGCACAAAGCGGCGGGCACCGGGAAATTCCCTAACCGAGGCGCTGGGCGATATCCGTTTCTATCTGATCCTGCCGATGCTGACGGCGCCGTCTTATATCCTCACCGGTTTTGTGTTCATGCAGGTTTTTATTGCCGATCAAAAAGGCTGGTCGATCCAGATGTACGCCGCCGGTTTCGTGGGCCTGGCCGCTGGCTCGTTGCTGTTTTCCATGATCCTCGGCCCGATAGTCGACCGGGTAGGCGCGATCCGCGTGATGCCGTTTATATTGCTGCCCCTGGCGGTGGTGCTGCCGCTCTTGGCATTGTTCGATCATCCGCTCATCGCCTGGATATTCCTGTTCGGCATGGGCGCCACCCTGGGCGGTAATTTTACCGTGTTTGGCGCCATCTGGGCAGAACTGTGGGGCACCCGCCATTTGGGTGCGATCCGCTCCGTCGGCCAGGCCTTGATGGTGTTCGCCACCGCGTTGGCTCCCTGGACTTTCGGGCTGATGGTCGATGGCGGCATCACGGTCGGCGGTCTGGCCTGGATCAATATGGGGCACGTAGGCATCGCCTCTCTGCTGGCCTTTTTGCCCTGGCGCGTGGCGCCCGGCGCTCGCGAAACCAGATAAAGCCTGCTATACTACATAAAATTTTTGACCAATTTGCTACCAGGTGGAAACTCGCATGCCTTTATTCCTGACCGAGACGAAATTTTCCGAAGAATCCCTGCAGGCGCTGACCCATCGGCCGTCCGACCGGCGCGAAGAGGCCGCCAAGGTGATCGAAGCCTATGGTGGTTCCATGCAGGATTTCTATTGGGTATTTGGCGATGCTGACGCCATCTTCATATTCGAGGCGCCCGATTCCACGGCGGCCATGTCGATCCTTCTGACCCTGTCGACGGCAGGCGCCGTTACCAGCCACAAGACCACAGCGCTGCTTTCCAACGACGACGCCATGGACGCCATGAAACTAGCCGGGTCCAAGGAAACCGGCTACCGCACACCCAGGGATGAATGGCGCGGCTGGGAAGATCACGGCGGCGAGGGCTGAACAGCGGCCACACCGGCGGAATAAACCGGCCTCTCAGGCATTTGTTTATATAAGGCGGTTCCGCACACCGTCTGTTGAATTGACCTTGAACATAGAAATGCCGGAAGGTGAGCGCCATGAAACATATCATGAAACGATTTGCATTGATTGGCCTGGCCGTGCTGGGCGCCGGGGCCGCACATGCGGCTGAACCCGCCAAGCGGCCCACCGTGCTGGAATTGTTCACCTCCCAGAGCTGCTATTCCTGTCCGCCGGCGGAGGCGTATTTGGGAGAATTAACGGAAAAAGACAATATCATTGCTCTCGAATTTCATGTGGATTATTGGAACGATCTGGTCTATGGGGGCGACGGGCGCTGGCGCGATGTGCATTCCAGCCCCGCCTTTACGGCGCGCCAGCGGGCCTACGCGGCGCGCTTGCCTGAGGGCCAGGTCTATACGCCGCAAATGGTCATTGATGGGCAAAGTTTCGCCGTCGGAACGCGGCGCGGCAACGTCATAAAACGCATGCGCCAGGCGCGCAACGGCAATCACCGCCGCCTGAGCGTGGAGGTGTCTCAAAGCAAGCCCGCCAGCTACAATATTTCGGTGTCGGGAGATCATAATGGGCAGGCAACGGTATGGCTGGTACGTTTCACCAAGGCGGTTACCACCCGGGTTCGCGCCGGCGAGAACCGGGGCAAGTCTTTGACCAACCATAACATCGTCATGGAAGTGAAACAGATCGGCGAATGGCGCGGCAAGGCGCTTAATCTAGGGATCAGCAATTACGTCCTGAAGCCCGGCGAGGGCTGCGCCATCTTGGTTCAGGATCACGCCGCCGGACCAATCTTCGGCGCCGCCAAATGTCCTGCCGGTGCCGGCGGATAATTGTGTAGGCCCTCCGGAGAGCGGTGGGCCGATGCCACCGTGTGATTTCTCAAGCATCGAATACCACCACCTTTACAAGAATTAATTATGTATTCCTACCTATGAATTTGCAAAATTCGTGCATTTCATAACGATACCGGTCATATTGACCCTATCTATAACTACATTTGTTGTTTTTGGTTAATCGCAGCGGTTTACTTGATTTTTATTTAATATCAATAGTTTATATGTTAATTCTTTATTAATATATTAAAAATCATTGTAAGTGGTTGAAAAATATATGTTGCATCTACAATGGTTGATGTAATAGTTTGTGTTTATGAGATTTTGGGTGGGAATTGCAACGAGTTTTCCTGAATCCGGGATGAAATGCCACTGGCGCATTGTTCCCATATCCCATCAAAATCGTTGGAGGCCGATAAATCTGCCAGCGGAACAGATTTTTCCCTTTATATATCAAACCTGTAGGAAAATACTCGCGATCTGCCGCCCACTTCCAAGGCTACTGCCAACAATCGTAGTTGGCTCCTGGATTGGTACCGGTGGAATTCGGAGATTCTAGATTTTGTACCTCGTACCAAAAAACATGCAATTTGTAGCCGGATCGCCCACCGATTTATCCGGGCAGCGCGGCGCCCATGATGCGCACCATCGTCAAATATGGAAAACCATCCATGACAACTGCCACTCGTAAAATCTCCTACACCGTTCCCTGCGCGTCCAGCTTCCGCGACGCCGTCATGCAGCTCGCCGAGCGGCGCCAGTCGAACGTCGCCGATTTGGCTCGCTCGGCACTTTTGCTTTTGCCGGAAGACGTCTTAAGGCAGATACCCGACCCGGGCGAGCCGGCCGCCGGAGATCGTGAACAAACCGTATTGAAATCAGGTCCATCCGCCGGCCGGCCATGGCGGCGCAAACCCCGCCTGCAGGTTCGCCTACCCGCCGGATACGCGGTACCGACAGTGCGCCGGGCCCTTAATTTGTTACTGTTTCTAAGCCGCAACGAACGCGAGATCGATATTCACGACCCCGCCCAGGCGAAACAGCAGCAACAATCCCAGGACCACGCCTTTACCGAAGAGATCGAACGCCTCCAGACTATTGTTTCGGTATTGTCGTTCAATCCTTTGACCGGCGGCGTGCGCTCCCGCATGGACGCCTTGCATGTGCTTGGATTTGCACCATCGAGCCGCCCCAACCGGAGTGAAATTCGCGCCCGCTTCCGGGCTCTGGCGGCCGTGCATCACCCGGACGGAAATTACGGCGACCACCAGCGTATGAGCCAGCTTAACGCCGCCATGGAGATTTTGGGCAGCGGGCTTTAACTCAGGCAGTGTAGTCGGCGAAGCTTTTGCCGTCCTTGGCCAACGATATCAACAGCTCGGACGGCTTAACCCAATCGCCATAGGAATCGTAGAGCCGGTTGACGGCATCCAGAACCTTATCCAGCCCGACCAGATCCGCATAAAACATCGGACCGCCCCGATAGCGGGGGAAACCGTAGCCGTAGTGCCAGATCACATCGATGTCGGAGGCACGCAACGCCAGCCCTTCTTCCAATATCTGGGCGCCGGCGTTGGCCATGGACAGGACATAACCATCGACGATTTCCTGGTCGGTGAAGGCGCGCCGCTCATAGCCCAGCTCGGCGGAAGTTTTGATGATGAAATCCTCGATCATGGGCGACGGCGTGCCTTTGCGCGCGCCGGGCTCGTAATCGTACCAGCCGGCGTCGGTCTTCTGGCCATAGCGGCCCATCTCGTAGACCCTTTCCGGCAACACCGGATGGCGGCGGTCCGGCCACAGTTTCTTTTGCTCATTCCGGGTCAGGTAGCGGACATCGATACCGGCCAGATCATTGACCGCGAAAGGCCCCATTGCAAAACCAAAATCATAGACGGCCGCGTCCACCTGCCAGGGCATGGCGCCTTCTTCGACCATGAAATCGGTGATGCGGGCAGCGACGCCGAGGATGCGATTGCCGACGAAGCCGTTGCAGACACCCACCAGCACGCCAACCTTCCCAAGGGTTTTGGATAGTTTCATGACGCTGGCGATAGTTTCCTTGGAGGCCGCGTCGGGGCGCACATTTTCGAGCAACTTCATCACATTGGCGGGGCTGAAAAAATGGGTGCCGCAGACCTTGTCGGGGCGCTCGGTGGCGGCACCGATTTCATTGATATCCAAGGTCGAGGTGTTGCTGGCCAGAATGGCGGATGCTTTACAGGTTTGGTCCAGCTCGGCGAAGATTTTTTTCTTCAACCCCATGTCTTCAAACACTGCTTCGATCACGATATCGGCGTCTTTTATTTGTGCGTAATCCGTGGCCCCCGAAATCAGCGCCATACGCCCGTCCATGGCCGCCTGATCCATACGGCCACGGCCCACCGCACTGGCGTAATTGGCGCGCACCTTTTCCATGCCGGCGGCCAGAGCATCATCGGATATATCGACAACGGTGACCGGAATGCCGGCATTGGCAAAATTCATGGCGATACCGCCGCCCATGGTGCCGGACCCGATAATGGCCGCCGATTTAATGTCCTGAGCCTCTATATCCCGTGGAATATCAGGGATTTTGGCAACCTCGCGCTCGGCAAAAAACATGTAGCGCATGGCCTTGGCGCTGTCCGAATCCCGCAAGATTACAAACGTATCGCGCTCCAACGCCAGGCCGTCTTCGAGGGCCATGGTGGTCGCCGCCTCGATGCATTTGATGGCCGCCTCAGGCGCATCCAGGCCGCGCGAACGCCCTGCGATCTTTTCCCGGTAATCGGCGAAAACGCTCGCATCGATGCCGGTGATTTTCGCGTCGCGCTTGCCGGTGGCCGCCGGGGCTTCGCCGGATGCGGCACGCTCTGCGGCAAATTCACAGGCGCGGGCGATCAAATCACCCTCCACCAATTCATCGGCAATGCCCAATTCGACGGCCCGTTCCGCCGATATGGGATCACCGCCGACGATCATATCCAAGGCCGCTTCGACGCCCGCCAAGCGCGGAAGGCGCTGGGTGCCGCCGGCGCCGGGGATGAAGCCGAGCTTGATCTCCGGCTGGCCCACGCTCGCGCCCGGTGCAATCAGACGGTAATGACAGCCCATGGTCAGCTCCAACCCGCCGCCGAACGCAATACCGTTGATGGCAGCGACGATAGGCTTCGGCGCCGCTTCCATTGCGCCTAGAACTTCGTGGAAATCGGGTACGTCATCGGGCCGTTGCAGATTAAACTCCCGGATATCGGCGCCGGCCATAAACATGCGCCCGGCGCCGGTCAGGACAATCCCTGAGATGGCGTCATCTTCCATGCATCGGGGGACAAGCTCGCCGAGCGCCTTGCAGACCGCAAACGATAGCGCGTTGGCCGGAGGATTGTTAATGGTCAGGACGGCAATGGCGCCCTGTTGTTCAAATTCGATTACGTCGCTCATGGATGTTTGCCGCCTGGGTTAAGAGATCTAAGAAAACCGTTCCCGGTCGTGGGGTTGGGTAAAATCGATGGCCGGGCCCTTGGGCACCACGCCGGACGGATTGGTCCTCGGCATCAGCCCGTAATAGCCCTGTTTGATGTGATCCAGATTGGTCACCTCGGCAATGCCTCGATGCTGGTATAACTCGCAAGTGAAATTCCAGAGGCTGGGATATTCATAGACATGCTTCTTGTTGCACTTGAAATTGCCGTAATAGACGATATCGAAGCGCAAAAGCGTTGAAAACAGCCGCCAATCGGCCTCGGTCAGGCGCCCGCCGACCAGATAACGCTGCTTCGATAACCGTGCTTCCAACTCGTCCAGGGTATTAAAAAGCCTGTCGAAGGCTTCTTCGTAAGCGCCTTGGGAGGTGGCGAAACCGCACCGGTAGACGCCGTTATTGACGTTTACATAGATCATATCGTTGATGGCATCGATCTCAGACGCCAAATCATCGGGATAATAATCGGCGGTCTCGGTGTTGGCGCCGGCGCGCTCGAAGGCGCTATTGAACATGCGGATGATTTCCGATGATTCATTGTTGACGATGGTCTGGTTTTTCTTGTCCCACAGGGTCGGCACCGTCACCCGGCCGGTATAGCCGGGATCGGCCTTGGTATAGACCTCGTGCAGGCGGAAAATGTCATTCACCGTATCGGGAATAGTGCCGGGCTCATCGGTGAAGGTCCAGCCCTCGGCCTTGTCGGTGGAGCCGCCGACGGCGATGGAGATGACGTCCTCCAATCCCTTCAATGTGCGGAACATGGTGGCACGGTAAGCCCAGGGGCAATTGTGCGTGACGTACAAATGATAGCGGCCCGGCTCGGCGGCGAAACCGGCCTCGCCGGATGGCCCGGCGGCGCCGTCGGGCGTAATCCAGTTTCTAAAGACGCTTTCGACGCGCTCAAAGCGGCCATCTACATTGCGAACTTCCTCATCAGTCCACTTGCCGTCCACCAACATTCCCATCATATTTCTCCCGGTAATTCGCTTCGGCCAATATTAAGGGCCACATTTTAGACAACGTGCGGCGGGCTGTCTAACCGCCAACAAGGAGAAACCATGCTTTATGTGATGTACGGCATCGACGGGCCGGACGGTGCGCGCATCCGCGTCGAAGAGCGCGAAACCCATTTCGATTATCTAAAACAGAACGAAGGCATCATGGTCTTGGGCGGCGCCACGCTGGCCGATTCCGACGATGGGCGCACCGGCTCGGTGTTGATCATCAATGTTCCCAACCGCGCCGCCGCCGACGCCTTTGCCGCCAACGAGCCATTTAACGTCGCCGGGTTGTTCAAACAGGTGTTCGTGACCCGCATGCGCCGCGGCCAATGGTTCCCAGACCACGCACCGGCAACCGCGGAAGGCGAATAAGACGGCAAGCGGACATGGAACCAGTCTGAATTTTTGGGCTCAGCCCTGACTTCGGCCCGGGTTCTGGTGGCCGCATTGTTTGCAGAGACGCGAGCCCGCATCATCGTAATAGGAGTCAAACAAGGGCGGCAAATCTTTATAGATATCTTGCAACTGCACCTCCGCCCGGTGGACCAGCGCGTTGCAATCCTCGCAGAACCATTCGAAACCGTCCAGTTCGCCGGATTTGCGAAGGCGTTCGACCACCAGCCCGACACTGTCGGCGGGCCGTTGCGGCGAATGGCGTATATTTGCGGGTAGAAGGAATATATCACCGGCCTTGATCGAAATATCGCGGGGGCCGCCTTCTTCCATGACGCGCAAGATCATGTCGCCTTCGAGCTGGTAAAAAATCTCCTCGCCGGGATCGTCGTGGTAATCGGTGCGCAAGTTGGGCCCGCCGATGGCCATAACGATGAAATCCCCTTCCGGCAGCACACGCGCGTTGCCAACCGGCGGTTTTAGCTGATCGCGGTTTTTTTCGATCCATTCGGTAAGGTTGAAAGCGCTTAGATCGGCCATAATCTCGTCTCCGTCTTTGGGTCCCTTGTCAACGCGCCCAGTATGGTAAGCCCCAAAGCTCGAACTTGAAAAGCAGAAAACCCCGCAGCGAAGGCGGGGTTTTCATTTTTTGATGCTCTCGGCATCGCCCAATTCAGATTGAGCATAAGTTGGTCGGTTCAATATGTCGTCTGTTAGGTCGGGTGGACTCAGTTTTCTATCCTCCTTTTCTCATGTGAAGGAAAGAGTCTATTACAGCACCAACCGCACCGCCTTGATACCGATCAACGAATGCAAAATGATAATCGGCGAGATACCCGCTCAATCGGTGGTCAGGCCGGCGCCCTCGATGCCGGCGATACCGGCGATCTCGTCATTGTCGGAATTGTCGCCGCTGACGCCGATGGAACCCATGATCTGTCCATCCGAACTTTTTATCAGCAGCCCGCCCTTCACTGGAACCACCTTGCCGTCGGACGCGCCGATCAGGGCGTTCATGAAATAGGGGCGCTCCTTAGCCACGTTCTCCAGATTGCGGCTGGGGGTGCCCATGCCGATGGCGCCATAAGCCTTGCCCTGGGCGATGTCGAAGCGCAGCACGCTGGAATTATCCTGTTTCTTGAAGGCCACCATCAGGCCGCCATCATCGAGAACGGCGACGGTCAGTGGCCGAAATCCCATCTCGGCGCCCTTGGCGAAGGTTCCTTCGATAATTGCGTCGGCTTGCGCCAGAGTCAGCTTTTCCATGAGGGTATCCTTCTATAAATGTTTGGTTTCGGAGTTCGGCGGATAGTAGGCATCGCGCCCCGCCCAAGCCAGACAAATATCGGTGGCCCGGGATGGCTTGTTTTGGCGCAATTGAATACTTGAATTACCATTCCAATATGCGCATCTTAGGACCGGCGGAAACCACTGGAATATAAACGTCTTGGCGCGACCGAAAGAATTCAACCGCGAAAAAGTCCTGGAGCAGGCCATGCTGGTGTTCTGGGAAAAAGGCTACGAGTGCACTTCGATGCAGGATCTGGTCGGCGCCATGGGCATCAACCGGGGCAGTCTTTACGCCACCTTCGGCGGCAAGCGCGCGCTGCATCTGGAAGCGCTGGAGTATTTCTACAAAACGCAGATCGAAACCATGCTGGCGCCGCTGAGGGCTCCGGGCTCCAAACGCGCCGCAATCCGCGAAATATTCGAAAATGAGGCACGCTGCGCCTGCGAGAACGGCGATCGGCGTGGCTGCATGATGTATAATGCGGCGGTCGAATTGTGCCCCTCGGACGGGGAAGTCTTAGAGCGAGTGGCCACCGGATTGCGCCGGGTGGAGACCTGTTTTTACGAAGCGTTACAATCAGCCAAGGATAATGGCGAATTGCACGTCGCCAGCGATCCGCGCGCCCTTGCAAGGTTTTTGACCAACAGCCTCAATGGCTTACGGGTTATGTGCATGGTCTTTGAAGACCATGGCACCCTCGACGACATCGTTAATACATCGCTTTCGATGCTCGACCGGTAATCCATATCTTAACCTTTTGTTGCCATTCAATACACACAATTACAGCCATCCCGGCTAGGGTGTACCCATATTCTTAAGCATGCGGGGATGGTCAATTACTTGAACGTGCGTTCAAAAAAACCAAATAACAAGTATGCAAGAAGTTCAAAAGTGGAGGAGAAGGTAGCCAAAGGCTAGAGGAAAAGGAGACAGACTATGAGCAACCCGATGGAAAAAATCACTAAAACTAGCCCCGGTCGCTTAAAAGCCCGCCCGATCCGGCTGACAGCCCTCCTGGCGGCGGCATTGATGGTCCTTGGCTCGTTTGTCTTCAAAGGAACCGCAACCGCCCAGAGCGCCGGCATGGACCGCGCCGTGGTGGTCAGACAACTTCTCGAAAAACATTCAGAAAAACCGGTCGGTATGGGCATCGCCACCAACGGCGGCGTTATCGAGTTGTTTGCCTCGACCGACGGCAGCACCTGGACGCTGATCATGACCATGCCGAACGGCAAGAGCGTCATGGTAGGCGCGGGTCAAGATTGGGCCGGCGCGCCGATCATCGCTGCGGGCCGCAAGATTTAGGGCAATTTCCACCAACATTTCAGGTTTCAAAATGGCCCGGCGCCCTTGGTTCTGAGCCGTTTTGCTGTCCGCTATGTGGCATCGGGCCATCCCATAAATGGGATTTTTCCCACACACCCCTTTTCGTGATAGGCTAAATGCGGTAATTCCTGGAACCCATAAGATTTTTGGAGGCGCGAATGGCCACGGGCGAGGCGGCGACCACCGCCAGCGATTTTATAAGCCGGATCACGGCCGATGGATACAAAGCGGGAATGCGCCAGCTTGCCGCCAGCGTCAATGTTGTCGCCGCCGATTTCAACGGCGCCCGCGATGGTTTGACGGCAACCGCTGCCTGCTCGATCGCCGCCGAGCCGCCGCAGCTTCTGGTCAGCGTCAATTCGGCTTCCGGCGCGCACACCATTATCCGCAAGGCCGGCGCCTTTTCCCTCAACATTCTGGCCCGCGACCAGGAAGATATCGCCAAGCGCTTCGCCGGCATGGACGGCGCCGAGCGTTCAGAGCGTTTCGACCTTGGCACCTGGGAAACCATGGTCACTGGCGCACCCCTATTGTCGGGCGCCGTCGCCAATTTCGATTGCGAGATAGAGCAGATGGTGACCGCCGCCACCCACACAATTTTTATTGGTCTAGTGGTTGCCGTTACATCCCGCGAGGACGGACGGCCGCTGCTTTACGGCGACGGTAAGTTCACCGGACTTGCGGATTAGGCTAGCCGATATATTTAATCAATCGGGATAGGGCATGATCACCAGCATTGCCGCCGGGCGCGTGGTGCGGTTGATGATCTCGCGCCGCTCACCGCCCTTCAGATAACACGAATCCATCGGATTTAGCGTTTCCTCGCCGGTGTCGGTGACGATAGTGATGGCGCCTTCGGTGCACACATATATTTTCTCCAATGGCGAATCCGAAGACCCTGCGCCGCCGTCGGGCAGAAAATGCGATAACCCCACCCACATTTTCTCAGAAGGCGAAGCTTCGTAACCCTGCAGCCGCAGCCCGACCATGTTGAAGTGGCCCTTGGTCTCATAGGGTTTGGCGTCGTCGAAACGGGTGACTTGCATGATTGGTTTCCCTTGAATGTTAGTTAAGAAGTTTTGGCCTCGGCGGCCAGAAAATCGCGTAGCCGGTCACGCACGGCATCAGCCTCGGCCTGCGTCCATTTGCGCAGGCCCTGGCCCGCATTCATGCCGGTCTTGCCGGCCTCCACCAGATCAACCAGATAAGGGTGCGGTGCGCCGGAGGTGTCGAGATCACTGAGCAAAACCTCGTGAATGGCGCGGGTGAGATCAAGGCCGACCAGATCCGATTGCTCCATAGGGCCAAGCACCGCCATGCGTTTACCGAACCCCATCTTGACCACGTCGTCGATGGTTTCGGCATCGCAAATGCCGTCCGCAACCAGGGCGATGGCTTCGCGCTTGATGGCGTGCTGCAGCCGATTGCCGATAAAGCCCGGAATGTCGCGCTTTACATGCACCGGATGGCGCCCGGCGGCGGCTAGAATTGCAATCGTCCTTTGTACTGCCGGCAAGTTTTCCCGCGCCAATTGGGAAACCTCCACCAGCGGCACCAGATGCGGCGGGTTCCAGAAATGCGATCCCACCAAACGCGTGGTGTCGGTCATGTTCACGCCGATATCTTTTAAGGGGATCGACGAGGTGTTCGACGCCAGAATGGTATCGGGACCGCAAAGAGCTTCCAGCTCGGTAAATATTTGTTGTTTGAGGGGCACGTTTTCAGTGGCCGCCTCGATCACGAAACCGGCACCATCCACCGCCACGCCCATATCACCGGTGGGGAATACCCGGGCGCACAATGCTGGATCATCGCCGAGCAATTCGGTGATCGCCAGATGCCGCGTCTTCAAGCTGGCGAGGGCATCGGCAGAGGGATCGAAAACGCGAACCTCATGCCCCGCGCGGGCCAACAGATAGCTTATACCATGGCCCATCAGGCCAGCGCCGATGACGGCGGTTGTTTCCATATTGCTCACCCCATCAGCCCCAGCTGAATACGGGCGAGCGAGCGGTCCTGCCCAAAGGCGCCCGAAGCGCCGGCAACTTCGCCTTTCACATCAAATATGGATAATGAATTGCGCAAGGTTTTAGAGATGGCCATGGAGTTTCTCCGCCGGACAAAAATTCTTTTCAATTCAGGTTCTGATCGGTTGAGAATGCCGGAACCGGTTGAGAATGTTTACGGACCAGTGCAAACTAATCAATAGAGAAGTTTTTTAGGAGACGATTATGAATTCGGTGCAGGATCCCTATTCCGGGCTGCAATTTATCGAGCTGAGCCACGTTTGGGGCCACGGCGCCCCGTCCATGCCAGGCGATCCCGACGCGGTTCTGTTCCGCTCGGTCAAGCACGCCCAGCACGGGGTTATGGCGACGCGCCTGAAAATGGTTATGCATACGGGCACCCATATGAACGCGCCGGTGCATCTGATCCAACGCGGCGCCGCCATCGGCGAGATCGGCATCGAACATCTGTTTGGCAACGGCGTGATTCTGTCGATCCCGAAAGATCGCTGGGGCTTGGTAACGGCAGAGGATTTGGCCGCCGCCAAGCCGGAAATTCGAACCGGCGATTTCGTCGCTATTGTCACCGGCTGGCACCACAAATATTCTGACAGCCTGGAATATTTCGGCTGCTCCCCGGGCCTTTCTAAAGACGGCGCCGAATGGCTGGTGGATAAGGGCGTTATGCTGCTGGCCATGGATACGCCGCAAATCGACCATCCGCTCGCGACCTCCCTCGGCGATCACCGGGGCGGGCCGCTGATGAACCGGGTGGTGGATTTATACAAAGACGAGACCGGCAATGATCCGAAAAAAGACTTCCCGGAATGGAACATCGCCCACAAGACTCTGCTCGGGGCCGGCATCCCGACAATCGAACAGGTGGGCGGCGATGTGGATGATCTGTTGAACACACGCGCTACCTTCCAAGCGGCGCCTTGGAATTGGGACAAGGGCGATGCCTGCCCGGTACGTTTTGTCGCCATGATCGATCCGGCCGGCGAGACCAGAATTTCCGCCGGCGCGGCTGCTTAAAGGAGAATGTGACCATGGATGATATGACTAGCGGCGATATTGCCAACCTCGCCTCCAACACCGCCGACTTGCAGATGTATAATCTGTCGCAGCCCTGGGGGCATCACATGCCGGAATGGCCGTCGATGCCGGGTGTCAATGTGCTGGTGCGGCAGTTCCATGCCAAAGACGGTGTCTACCAAACCGAGTTTGACGGCATCATGCATCGGGGCACCCATATGGATGCGCCCCTGCACGTCACCGAAAATACCCCCGATATTTCCGATTATCCCCTGTGGCGGTTTTTCGGCACTGGCGTCGCCGTCTCCATCCCCAAGGGCAAATGGGAAGTGATTACCGCCGAGGATCTGGAAAACGCCACGCCGAAGATTCAAGAGGGCGACATGGTGTTCATTAATACCGGCATGCACAAAAAGATGGCCGACACGGATGAATATTTTGCCTATTCGCCGGGCATCTACACCGAAGGCGCTCAGTGGCTGGTCGATAAGAAGGTCAAACTGGTGGGCTACGATGTGCAGTCCAACGACCACCCCATGGCCACCAAGCTGGTGGATCATGGATTGGGTCCGTCGCAACCGCATCTGATCCAGGAATATATCGACTTCACGGGCCGCGATCCAAAAGAGGATTTCCCGCGGTGGGAAGATGGCCACAAGACGCTGATGATTAAAGGCGGCATTCCGGGTATCGAGAATGTGGGCGGCGATCTGGACTCGGTTACCGGCAAGCGCTGCACGTTTATGTGCTTCCCGTGGCGCTGGAAGGGCGGCGATGGCTGCGGCGTGCGCATCGTCGCGCTGGTGGACCCGGAGCAGAAATTCCGCTTTGAGACCGGCCAATAGCCGAATGGGCGACGGCGCCGATACGCTCCGCGACTATTTGGAGGAAAGCAAACGGACGGTGGTGTTCACCGGCGCCGGCGTATCGACCGAGAGCGGCATTCCCGATTTCAGGAGCCCGGGCGGCGTCTGGACCAAAAATCAGCCGATCTATTATCAGGATTTTGTCGATTCCGAAGATGCGCGCCGGGAAGCCTGGAAGCGCAAGATCGAAACCGACAAGGTGATGGTCGACGCGAAACCCAATTTCGGCCATCTGGCGATTTCCAAAATGGCGCAAAGCGGCAAGATGGCGAACCTGATCACCCAGAATATCGACGGGTTGCATCAGGCATCGGGGGTCCCCGAAGACATCATCATCGAATTACACGGCAACGCCACCTATTCCACCTGCTTAGATTGCGCCAAGCGCTACGAGAACCAGCCGATCAAGGATGCGTTTCAGGAAACCGGTGCCCTACCCGTATGCGAAGATTGCGGCGGCCTGGTCAAAACCGCCACCATCGCCTTCGGCCAACCCATGCCGGAAGTAGAAATGCTGCGCGCCCAGGATGCGACGCTGGCCGCTGAGTTGTTTATCGCTATCGGATCGTCCCTGGTGGTGTTTCCGGCCGCCGGGTTTCCACTGATGGCCAAAAACAACGGATCCCGGCTGGTGATCCTCAACCGGGACCCAACCGAAATGGACGATCAGGCCGATCTGGTCATCAATGACGAGATCGGCGCCATCCTGCGCCAAGTGGTGCCGATGGACTAGCGCCAGTGTCGCTGAAAATACCATTGGGTTTTTTTGGCGGCTGGTGGGCGTAGGATTGGCGGGCCCGGCTTTCGCTTTTTTCTTGGCCTTTAAAAATTTTTGCGCCTTCAAATTTGCCATGGCCATCCCTAGTCAAAGCTTGGCGCATATTCGGTATGCCGGGCACATCCCAGGTCCGATGGCTCTATCTGCCAATTGGGCGGTTGCGGGGGGCAATTGACTGTAATCAATGTGATGCTTTTGATGTTGTGGTCCAATCCAATGAAGATGAAACCGAAGACGCAGACCAAGTTGTTTAGAAATTTTTAGGAGGGAAAAATGATGAAAAACTTTCTTATCCCCGTGACCGCTCTTATGGTCGGGTTTTTTGCGCTGGGTCTGATCACGGCTCCGGTCATGGCCGGCGATGCACAAGGATCAATGGCCCGCGGTGGCAAACTATATGACAAATGGTTCAAGGTCATTAAAGCAGAGACACCGAAGGCCACACACAAGGCTTGGCCAGCCTCCAACACCAAGAAAAAGGGCAATGTTACTTGGCGCTGCAAATCCTGTCATGGCTGGGACGGCCTCGGCAAGGACGGCGCCTATGCCAAAGGGTCCTACAAGACCGGCATTGTCGGCGTCAACGGCATGTGGGATGCACCCATCGCCAAAATTGTCGCCGTCATAAAGGACGACACCCACGGTCTGGCCGGAAAAATGGACGCAAAGGATTACCAGGATCTGGCGCTTTTCGTCAGCAAGGGAATGATCGATATGAAGGCACTGATCGATTATAAAGCAAAGGCGCCGCTAAACGGCAACGCCGCGCGCGGTTCCGGATATTTCAACACCGTCTGTGCGGGGTGTCACGGTGCCACCGGGTTGCTGCCCAAAGACATGAAGCCCATGGGAAAACAAGTCGGCAATCCCTGGGAAATCACCCATAAGATTCTTAATGGTCATCCGGGTGAACCCATGCCGGGGCTTCGTGCATTCGACAATGCGGGGCAGATCGCCATGGATATCATCACCCACATGAAAACCTTTCCCAAAAACCGCTGACCGCTGATGCTTAGCGGCCCGCTCTTGCAATTGTCCAAGAGCGGGCCTTTTATTGGCCGTATTTCATCACAGTCCGGGAAAGCGGCATGACAGACTCAAAGAAAAATGTGCTGGTTCGATTGTGGTTTTGGTTTTGGCAGCCTAATGGACGCTTTGCCTTCGGCGCAATATTCATCGCCGGTGGTATTGCGGGGGTTATCTTCTGGGGCGGATTTAATACGTTCATGGAATATACCAACACCATGACCTTCTGTACTTCGTGCCACGAAATGAAGGCGTTTCCGTTCGAAGAATACAAAAAAACCGCCCATTATAAAAATGCAGCCGGTGTAAGGGTTATTTGCTCGGACTGCCATGTGCCCAAAGATTGGACCCGCAAACTGGTCCGCAAGATCCAGGCTACCAACGAATTGTTTCACTGGGTGTTGGGAACCATCGACACGCGGGAAAAATATGAAGCCAAGCGGCTGGAGTTGGCGGAACATGTTTGGGCATCCATGAAAGCGTCCGATTCCCGTGAATGCCGGAACTGCCATTCATATGAAGCGATGGATTTTCACAAGCAAACACGCCGCGCCCGAACCAAAATGCAATCCGGGCTGAAGGAAGGAAAAACCTGCATCGATTGCCACAAAGGCGTCGCGCACCGGCTGCCCGAAGATTATGAGGATGAGGACGACTAACCTGTCGGAAAACCGGCCACAGCCAGCCCTATTCCAGCTTTTTGACACGTATCAAGGATGCCCGCCCATCGCCGGCGCTAAATTCGTGCCTTAACCAACCTTTTAAAGGGCACCCGGCCATGGACCAGATTACAACCAACAAACCAATTCAGGATTTGCGCCAATGGCTGGACGCCGCCGAGGCCGAGGGCGAGCTGGTGCGCATTACCGATGCCGTCGACCGGGACGAGGAAATGAGCGGCATCAGCTATCTGCTGGCCAAGCAGAACCCGTCGCCGGCAGTCTTGTTCGAACGCCCGGCCGGATTCGACAAAAGCCCCATCGGCGCGAAAATGCTGTGGAATATCCTCGGCCCTTCGATCAAGCGCATCGCCCTTGCCCTGGAAGAGCCTGCCGATACGCCGACTATGAGTTTGATCGAGCGCACCAAGGACAAGCTCAAGCAGCGCACACCGCCCAAGGAGGTGGATGCAGCCGACGCGCCCCTTTATGAGAACACCATCACCGGCGATGACATCGATCTGGACCAGTTGCCGATCCCCCGCCATTGGCCCCTGGACGGCGGCCGTTATGGCGGCACCGGCGATGCGGTGATCACCCGCGATCCCGATAGCGGCTACCTCAATCTCGGTACCTACCGGATGATGCAGCAGAGCAAGAACGAGGTGGGGCTGTACCTGTCGCCGGGCAAGGATGCGCGCCTGCACATCACCCGCGCCTGGGAGCGCGGCGAGGACGTGCCGGTGGCCGCCGCCTGGGGGATCGACCCTTTGTTCATGCTGGTCGGCTCCCAGGGCTTTGCCAAGAACGTATCCGAATATGAATATGCCGGCGGCATCAAGGGCGAGCCTATCCCGGTGGTGCGCGGCAAGACCACCGATTTGTTGCTGCCCGCCAATGCCGAGTTGGTGATCGAGGGCGTGATCCGTCCGGGCCAGGTGCGCGCCGAAGGCCCGTTCGGCGAGTTTCCCGGCTATTACGGGCGGCCCGAGGCGGGCTGTCCGCTGGTATCCGTCACGGCGGTGCATCACCGCACCAACCCGATCCTGACCAACGCGCTGATGGCCGATTATCCGTCCTGCGAGCAAAGCGGCTTTTTCTCCATCATCCGTTCGGCGAAAATCTGGGACGATCTGGACAAATTGGGCGTGCCGGGGATCGAAGGGGTCTATTGCCACCCCGCCGCCGCCGGCGGCTTTGGCATGACCGTGATCAGCCTCAAGCAGCAATATGCCGGCCACGCGGCCCAGGCTTTGGCCCTGGCAGCACAGGTTCCGGGCGGCGCCTATTACACCAAATGGATCATCGCCGTCGACGACGATGTGGACCCCACCGATACCGATCAGGTGATCTGGGCCATGGCCAGCCGCTGTAATCCGGGCGCCGACATCGATTTCCTGCGCAACACCTGGAGCACCTGGCTGGACCCGACGCAGAACCCGCCCGAAAACAGACCCTACGGTTCGAAAGCGTTGATCAACGCCTGCAAGGAACACCGCCACCTGCCGGTGTTCTCCAAACGCACGACGCTCAGGAAAGAGGTTTATGACGGTATTGCGTCGCGCTGGACCGCCTTGGGGCTCCCGGGCGAGATCCCCACCGTTCGCGCCTTCGAAGAAGAGGCACAAGTGCTCTACCACGAGGTCGGCGGCTTCGAGCCTGGTAAGCAGCCCGGCGAGGATGAGTAGGCGAGGCGATACCGGGAATTACAGCGCGGCTTAACAAGGCCGCCGGGGACTGTTACCCTGACATCGAAGGGGAGAGATGAAATGGATTCGTTGGATCGCGGTCGCGGGCCGGCCCGTTTGTTGGAACCGGTAATCGATGGCGCCGCTTGGCGGCCGGAAGAGCTGAATGAGGCGAACGCCGGTGTCTTTCATTGGTCCGAGGACGAGCTGACCGAGATCGATGGCGCGGTAAACGCCTATGCGGCCTCAGGCGCCGCGCTGATCGATATCATCGCTGACAATTTCCCTCTGCCTGTCAGCGGCGCCACCCTTGATGCTATTCGCCATGAATTAAAGGACGGCGTCGGCTTCACCCTGATCCACGGCCTGGACATTGGCCGCTACGATCGCCGCAGCCAAGCCATCGCCTATTTGGGTATCGGCGGCCATATCGGTATTCCCCGCTCGCAAAACAAAAATGGGCATATTCTCGGTCATGTCAAAGATTTGGGACACGACTACGATGACCCCCAGTTTCGCGCCTACCACAGCAATAATGAGCTAAAATTCCACTCGGATTCCTGCAATGTGGTCGGCCTGTTGTGTCTGCGCCATGCCAAATCGGGCGGCTTGAGCAAGATCACCAGCGGCATCCAAATCCACAACGAAATGCTGAAACGCCGCCCCGAGCTGGTCGAAGCGCTTAGCGTCGATATCTACCGCGACCGCAGGGGCGAGATACCCGAAGGCATGGAGCGCACCTGGAAGGTGCCCATATTCAGCATTGTCGATGGCTATATGACCGTGAACGGCGGCGGCCAATACGCCCTGTCGGCACAGCGTTTTCCCGAAGTACCCAATTTCACCCAAGACCAGTTGGACGGCATGGAAATGTACACTGATCTGTGCGAGGAACTGCATCACCGACAGACGTTTAATCCCGGCGACATTCAATTCCTCAACAACCACGTCATCCAACATTCGCGCACCGAGTTCGAAGATTGGGAGGACGAGGACAAAAAGCGTCATCTGTTGCGGTTATGGCTGGAAGTCCCTGATATCAGGCCAATTCATGAAGCCTTCGCCACCAGGATCAACGGTATCATCGTACCCGGAACCGAACTTCAGGCGCCGCTCGAAGCCGAGTGAATTTTGTTCCGTCTTCTTGGGAGGGGGCGCGGCTGTTTAACGAACGGCCACTGGCTTGTCGGATAAAACTCTGTTTTCCAAATTGTCGAGGCAAGCGAGCCATCCTTCGCCATGCTGGGCACGTATGTCTTCCGAGGGGAATAGCGCGTGGGTGAGGGTGAATTGGGTGCGATTAGCAGACAGTTCTTGGAAAGCCAGGTTGACGCGGGAATTACTGATTACCGGTGACGACCAGGTAAAGGCTATCTGACTGTATCGGGTAATATTCGTGTATTCGCCAAACAGGCGCACATCGCTCGACGGCATGTGCATGATGATTGAATATTTGCCGCCGACAGTAAAACTACTGGTCACCGTGCTTTCGCAAAAATCCTCGCGCCGTGCGAACAACCATTTGGACATTATTGAAGGTTGTGACCAGGCATCGAACAAGGCTCGTTTCGGGCAATTGAACGTGCGTGTGATCACCACATCATCAAATTCAACGGCCATTTTTCTCTCCAATCGCCTGCGTGTCGATAAAGGATTCCAATTCGTTCAGGCGGCGTTCCCAGAACTTAGTCTGCATGGCAATGAATTTCGCGACTTCGCGCCAGATGTCGAAATTCATGTGGCAATAAACCTGTCGGCCGCTTTTGCTTTTATAAATCAATTTTGCGTTTTCGAGGATTTTGATATTTTTGGACACCGCTCCCATAGTCAAATCAAAACTTTTTGCCAGCTCGCCAACCGTTTTTGACTCTTCTGAAAGTTCCGTCAGGATCGAGCGCCTTTTCGAATCCGACAAAGCGAAAAAGATACCATCCAATTGATTATCATTTTCCATAATTGGAAAATATTATACTAACATATCGATTGTCCAGTTAATTTTTTATTATTTATCATTAACTTAATCACTTTCTAAATTATGATATTAATTATGTATTTTCCGTAGGAGGCCCCTAAAATTGGGGTTAGTTATATAAATGGACTTATGGAAAAGGACGCCCCAAATGCCAAATATTACCCATACGATTTCCACATCTGTTGCTATCAATGAGGCTTTGCCGGCGATTACCACGCTCGACGGTTTAAACAGCTGGTGGACAACGGAGACAACAGGCGATCCGCTCGAAGGCGGCATCTTAGCCTTTCGTTTCGGCGGCGGTGGACCGGATATGTCGGTCGAGAAAGTGGCGGAAAGCGAAGTCATCTGGAAGTGCGTTGCCGGCCCTGAAGAATGGCTTGGCACCACAATCGAGTTTCGATTTCAAAAGAATGAGGACGGTAATACGGGGCTCTATTTCACCCATCGTGGATGGGCGGAGGAAACGCCATTCCATTATCATTGCTCAATGAAATGGGCGTCGTTCTTACTCAGTCTCAAGGAGTATCTCGAACTTGGACGGGGCCGACCGTTTCCGAACGATATCCAGATAGATGGTCCGACGGTAAAAGGGACCGCCTGAAAACATCCATCCTGACGAAATCAAGGAAAACGGCGATGGTTTGCTTTTTGACACTATCCCGCGAAGGCTCCCAGCACGACGAGGGCCTGATCGATGTCGGCGGGTGTGTGATCGGCGCAAATCTGGAAGCGGATTTCCTCGTCGCCCTTGGGCACCACCGGATAGTTGAGGCCGGTGGCGAGGATGTGGTTGTCGCGCAAATGTTTGACCAGCGCGGCGGTGCGCGCCGTATTTCGAACCATTAGCGGCACCACTGGGTGCGCACCGGGAATGGTTTCAAGCCCCAATTGCAGAAGCCCGGCCTCAAAGCGCGCCGTCATGGTGCGTAAGTGATCCAGCAGCGCTCGCCCGGCCTCACTGTCAACCACATCAATGGCGGCGCTGGCGGCGGCGGCTTCGGCCGGGGTGATCGGATTGGAATAGATGTAGAACGGGGATTTTTCACGCAAATATTCGGTGACCACCGGGGAAGCTGCCACATAGCCGCCATTGACGCCGAAGGCTTTTCCCAAGGTGCCGAGCAATATGTCTGCGCTGGCGCCGGTAAACTCCTCGGTGCCGCGCCCGGTTTCGCCAAACGCGCCGACGCCGTGGGAATCGTCCACAACCAGCACCACGTTTTCTGCAAATTCCCCGTCGAAGATGCGCGCCAATTCCTGGATCGCTGCCAGCGGCGCATGGTCGCCGCGCATGGAAAAAATGCCGTCAGTGACGATGATGGCTCGGCGGCAATTGGCGGCGGCTTCGGCCAAGTTGCGCTCCAGATCATCCATATCCAGATGCGCATAAACCCGCTTTTCCGTAGGCGCCGCCGAGCGCACGGCGTTGATGATGCTGTTGTGGTTGAGAGCGTCCGAGATAACTGCGGTCTCGCCCGTGATCAGGGGCGGCAACACGCCCATCACGGCGGCATAGGCTGACGAAAATACCATCGCCGCCGGGCGGGAATGGAAATCCGCCAGCCGCGCTTCCAACGCCACGTGGGGCGCCCAGGTACCGCCGATAAAGCGCACCGCGCCGGGGCCGGCACCAAAGCTACGTACCGCCTTTTCTTCCGCTTCGATCACTTCAGGCCGCTGCGCCAATCCCAGATAGCCGTTAGAGTTCATACGCAAATAGCTCGCTCCGTCTTCGCCGGCGAGGCTGAAGCGGGGGCCGAATTTGCCCGCCGCCGGCAAAATGGCGTCGATCACCAACTCAGGCCCCTTGGCGGCGCCGTCGGCGTTCAGGCCGGCCAGTTCCGCCGCCAAAATTTGCTCCATGCGGTCAAGCGCCATGGCCGCGCGCCCGGACCTTGTCCAGCATGTCCCTGGTCATATGGGCGAGATCGAATTTGGGCGACCAGCCCCATTGTTCGCGCGCGGCCGTATCGTCGATGCGCCGCGGCCAGGAAAGGGCGATGGCCTGGCGGGCCGGATCGACGTCGTCATATTCGATGACGAAGTCCGGAATATGAGTGCGAATTTCGGCGGCCAGCTCATCGGGTGTAAAATTCATCGCCGTCACGTTGAAGGCGTTGCGGTCAATCAGGCGATTGGGATCGGCTTCCATCAATTCGATCATGCCTGCGATAGCGTCCGGCATATACATCATGTCGAGGCGGGTATCGGCCTCCAAAAAGCAACTGTAGTGGCGGTAGCGGGCCGCCTGGTGGAAAATTTCGACGGCGTAATCGGTGGTGCCGCCGCCGGGCGGCGCGATGTGGGAGATCAGGCCCGGCAGGCGCAGCCCTCTTGTATCGACGCCGAAGCGGGAATGGTAGTAGTCGCATAACAATTCGCCCGCGACCTTAGTCACCCCATAGATGGTATTCGGACGCTGGGTGGTGACCTGGGGCGCCAAATCGGGCGGCGTCGATGGACCGAAGGCGCCGATAGAGGACGGTGCGAAGACCTGGCAGTGATGCTCGCGGGCGGATTCCAACACACCGTAGAGCCCACCCATGTTGAGGTTCCAGGCGGCTTGCGGCTTTTCCTCGGCCACCGCCGACAATAAAGACGCCAAGTGATAGATGGCGCCGATATCGTGGCGCTGGACCAGATTGTGGATAGCGGGAATGTCAGTGCAGTCCAGATGTTCGAAAGCGCCCGCCTCCACGTCCGGCGCGCGGGCCAGCATGCGAAGATCGGACGCCACCACGGCATCGGCGCCATAGCGGGCGCTCAAAGCCGGCACCAGCTCGGCACCGATCTGACCGAGGGCGCCGGTCACCAGAATTTTGCGCATGCGGACCTCCTTCGCCATAATGAACATACTAGAGCGGTATTCCATGATACAAAATATCGAAAATATCGGAGGAGAAAGACCATGAGCGCTGATCGCAACCAACAACCCATCGTACATTTCGTCGGCAGTATACCGCTTGCCGATTCGGAGACAGTGTTTCGGGACTTATGTTCCGCCGTCGGCCCGCATATTATCCGCTTGCCGGATGGCGAGACCGGCATTCGGAAATCCTGGATCCGGTTTCTGCAGGATGTGCTGGCCGACGCGCCGTCCATCGAGTTGGCCGATGACGTGCCACCGTTTTTATTCACCCAGCATGACGGCAAAGTGGTCCGCGAAATTACGCGCCTCCGCATCATTGCCGGGGCTGAGCCCAAGGCCGAAGAGTTTGTGACGGGCTATGCTGACATGGCCATCGATAGCTGGGGCACGTTTCAACGCCTGCAGGATGAAGGCGCCATCCCGGCCAACGTGAAGTTTCAAATCTCCATCCCGACGCCGATCGCGCCTTGCTACAACAATATGGTGCCCGAAGACCGGGCAACCCTGCTGCCCGAACTGACCAAACATTTCACCGGCGAGGTTGCGAAGATTGCTGAAGCCCTGCCCCACGACCGCATTGCGATCCAATGGGATGTCTGCCAGGAAGTGCTGGCCTGGGAAGGCTATTACGATGAAGGTCCCGTCGATTTTAGATCCGAAACATTGGGTGTGCTGGCCGCTATCGGCGATGCCGTGCCCACCGATATCGAGCTTGGCTACCATCTCTGTTACGGCAGTCCGGCGGATGAGCATATGGTGCTGCCGAAAGATTCTGGGCTGATGGTGGAAATGACCAACGCCATCATTGCCGGAGTTGGCCGCCCGATCCAGTTCATCCACATGCCGGTGATCAAGGACCGCACCGACGATGCCTATTTCGCGCCCATGCAAAATTTAGAGCTCGGGCCCGAGACCGAGCTTTATCTCGGCCTCATCCATTCCGGTGACGGCGATGGTGATCAGGCGCGCCTTAGCGCCGCCCGGCGGCATGTGCGCGTCGATGGCATCGGCACCGAATGCGGCATGGCGCGCGGTGACGCGGATCAGTTTCCGGCGTTGCTAGCTGCCCATGGTACGGTGGTGGAAACGCTCTAGGCTTCGATTTCCGAAGACTGATTGGCACGTGAGCGGAGCTGTTTCAGCCGCTCCTCGCGCTCTCCTGCGGGCTCGTCCTCCCAATAAACGCGAGCGACGCGGCGGGCAAGGCGGGCGCGAAGGAGGTCTTCGGCCTTGGCCAGATTGCGCTCGGTCACTTTTGAAAGCCGGGCCATGCCGTAGGCCAGGTAAATTTCCAATGCCTTGCCGAAAGCCTCGGCGGCGCCTTCCAGATATTCGGAATCTTCGGTCAGGCGGCCCAAAAGAAACAAGGCCGAGCCGAGATTGTTCTGGCTGGCCGCCCAAAGTTGCGGCGTTTCTTCGCGGCTGCGAACCCGGAGCGCTTCGTGGCAACTGGTGACGGCGCGCTCCAACAGCTCTTCCGAGCGGGCCGCGTCGCCCCAGACCTGAAGCGCCTGGCCCAAATTGTTTTTCACCTCGCTCCATTTGAACGGATATTCCGCCGCGCTGAAAACCAGCAACGCCGATTGATAGGAGGCAATCGCCTGTTTCAGAAATTCGGTATCGGTGCTGGTCCGGTCCAAGCGGTAAAAAATGCTGCCGATGCGGGTTTCGGCTGTGGCCCATTCCAGGGGAAATTCCGCCTGGCTATAGATGGTCATGGCAGCGCGGTAGTGCTCCATCGCCACCTGTAATGTTTCTTCGTCGCCGCTTTTTTCGGCGATCATCTGGCGCACCCGTCCGAGGTGGAATTGGATCGCCGCCCAATCGAAGGGCGCTTCCTCGGCGGTGATGCCTTCCAACGCATCGGCGTAGGCCTGGCCCGCCTGGGTATACCAATTGGCGTCATTTTTATAATTACCGATGGCGGCGATGACGTTGCCGAAACAGGCCTGGATCATGGCGCGTTCCGACGGGGTCAGTTCCGCCGGCGGCTGCTGGCCGGTCTCTTGGGCCTCTTCCAGGGCATTCATCAGCATATGTTCGAGCCACATACGCTGGGTCTTATCCTTGGGCACCACAGCCGCCAGAACTACGGCGCGCAGCAATTGGCCAAACTCCGGCTGAAAGTCGGCGGGCAGGACAAAGCGGTCGGTGGGCAGCACGGCGCCCGGATAATCGCCGGCAAGTGCACCCGGTATGAAATGCAGGCTGATGGCGGTACCGACCTCGTTGATGCTGCCCCATATCATCAGATCGCAGCGTTGGGCGCCGGTTTTCATACGCACCATGGCCGTTATCGAAGCGAAGTCTGCCGGGCGTGGGACGCGCGCATCGAAGCCAAGGGGTTGGGTCAGGATTTTCACATTGGCGGTGTTGTCGGCGCCCAGTATGGCTGCGATTTGTTGGGTCTGGGTGCCGTCTGCATCGCCGGTCAGGGGTGCGATGCGAACCTCCAACATGCGCTTGCGTTCGCGCCGCTGGGCGATCAGCGTGCCCAGCAGATCCCAGAGATTGCGGCCGCCCCCCTTGCCCGATTTGACCACCATTTCGTTGGCGGAGCGTAAGCGCCCGGAAAGGCTGTCGATAACCTGCAATGCCATGTCTGGATCGTAGCGGATTGATTCCATAAATCCTTCGCGCTCGATCTCCTGCAAAACCGTATCGCCGGCGGCGCGCGCCGTGACGCTGCGCGTCGCCCGGTTCACGACGCCCATTTCGCCGAACATTTCGCCGGGGCCAAGGATCGAAAGTCGTACCGGCGCGCCGGCGCCGCTGCTTTTCAAAAGCTCGACCCGTCCCGACACCACGATGAAGGCTGCGGAAGAACGCTGGCCCTCCCGGAATATCACCTCGCCGTCGCTATATTTGCGTTGTTCGTCGCTCAATTCATGTCTCTTTCACTCAGCGGATATTTTTAGGTGCACATAATGCCATTCAACTGGTTGCCAATCGGTAAACACCTTGTATTAGTGATCCATGGCCCAGCGCATAACTGAGATGGCGGACTTGCCGGGCGCCCCCGGCGCCTATGCGCTGGCTATCCGGCTGGCCGCTCCGCTGGCCTTGGATCGGCGCCGCTGGCGGGACGTGAACTTGGAGGCAGGGCTCTATATCTATTGCGGCAGCGCCAATGGGCCCGGCGGCATCGGCGCCCGCCTTCGTCGCCACGCACGGCCATCGAAAGTGCGCCATTGGCATATCGATGCGCTGACTGCCGCCGGCAAGGTTATAGCGGCGGGTGCTTTCATCGGTGGCTCCGAGTGCGCCATCCTGGAGCGGTTGAGCCGCGGCCGCGGCACGCAAATTCCGGTTCCTGGCTTCGGCAGTACCGATTGCCGCCATTGCAGCGCTCATCTGGCGCAGATACCCGATGGGCGTAAGTTGGAAAATTTGCTGCGCCGCCTGGGTGCCGATAGCATTTGGCTAGAGCGTTCTGCATTTAGATTGAAGCAAATCCAAAATTTTTGAGTAGCGTTTTTAGCTTGGCAAGGTCATGGTTTTCCCATGATCGTAAGGCGCTTTGGCGTTGAGCCGGTTACCGCTTCGGCTCCAACCGTAGGTCCGCCGACCCCGATTATTGATATAAGCTCTTATTATATAAAGATAATACGAATTGGGTTCGTTTCGTAGTTCCCCCGATGTGACGATTATAACTCTAATTCGTGACAGTATGCTTATTAGCGCATACTGAAACTATTAATTAGTATACTGTCACGAATTTAATCCATCTGGCACAGATACCCGATGGGCGTAAGTTGGAAAATTTGCTGCGCCGCCTGGGCGCAGATGGCATTTGGCTAGCCTAACCCGCTAATAAGGCTGGTAGGATTTTTCTTCGATAATGTCGGAACCCAGCAGCTCATTGATGGCGCGCTTGGCGCGGGCGCGTTCGTCATTATTGATGTAGACGGCGCGCGCCAATTCAATAAAGCGGGGGCCGAAATCACCCGCCGCCTCGCAGGCGCGGATATCATCCTCGATTTGCCAGAGCCGCTCGTTGACGTCTTTCAAACCTTGCGTCAGCGCTTCCAGCTCGTCCGTTTCCGGCAATCCCTCGGCCCTGGTCTGGGCCAGAAATTCCATTTCGCGGCGGATGTTTTCAAGCTTGGCCGCATCGTCGATACGCTCCAACTTGATCGCCAGAATGGTGATTTTATCGATCAGCTCGCCGGGCGCGATCGCCACGGTGATGGCGCCGCTGGCCATGATCAATCTCCCGAAGCCGGGGTTAATTTTTCCGCCTTGCCCTCGATCTGGATTGAGCGGGTCGGGAAGGCGATTGCCGAGCCTTCTTCTTCGATGATCGCCATAAAGGCCAGCATGTGCTCTTCGATGATTTGCCGCCATTCCTGCCAATTGGTGGTGCGGGTAAAATAATAAAGATTAATATCGATGCTGGACGCGCTGAATTCGGTCATATGAACCATTTCGGTAACCGAATGATCGACGCGCTCATCACCGGCGATATGGACCCGGATGCGGCCGAGGATCGCCTTGAACTGGTCCGACGTGGTGTCGTAGGTGAGGCCGATATCCATCTTGATGCGCCGGTTGGTCATGCGCGTCCAGTTGGTGATCGGCTCGCCGGCAACGATGCCGTTGGGAACGGTGAGGATGGCCTTGGAAAATTTGCGCACCCGGATGGTCGAAAGGCTGATCGCCTCCACCGTGCCGTTGCCGATGCTCGGCGTTTCGATCCAGTCGCCGACCCGGAACACCTGATCGATTAAAATCAGCTTGATCCCTCCAAACACGTTGGAGACCGAATCCTTGGCCGCAAAAGCGATGGGTAGGGACAAAACTCCGATACCGGCAAAATAGGGCCAAGGATTGATCCCCCATTGGGATAGAACAGCGACGATGCCCGACGCGACGAGAAAAATCTTCAACGCCTTTAAAAGATAATCCCGAACCTCGTTGGCCACCGGACCGGCGATCTTGCGGATGAATTTATCGAAATAGAGGGAGATCGGATTGACCACCCGGTAGCCAGTCCAAAATATTGTGATAGCGATCAAGGAATTCAGAATATTGACCAGCACCTGCTCGGTATCGGCATCGAAGGTGATCCACTGGACAACGATGGAAAGCCCGATGATTAGGAACAGGAAAGTCAACGGCTGCTGCAAGGCGTCGACAATATCGTCGTCGATGGTGGTGCTGGTCTTCGCCGTCAGCCGCTTGAGGCGCGCGATAACAATGCGCGCAAACAGCCGGCGCGCCAGGATGAACACCAGCAACACAATCGCCGCCACCGCCAACTGGCCGACGGTGGTGCCGATAAACGTGGTGTTCCAAACCGCGATAAACTGGTCTATCAGATCCTGCATTTAATTATATTGCACTCTCTCGCAGCCCATATAAACCATGCCTGCTCCCAAAAATCGTTTTAGTGCCGGAAATGGCGCATGCCGGTGAATACCATGGCCAAGCCTCTTTCGTCGGCGGCAGCGATCACTTCATCATCGCGGATCGATCCGCCCGGCTGGATAACCGCCGTAACGCCCGCTTCCGCCGCCGCGATGAGCCCGTCGGCAAAGGGGAAAAACGCGTCCGATGCGACCACCGAGCCGATCGCCCGGCTTTCCGTCTCGCCGGCGGCGGTGGAGGCTTCCTCGGCCTTCCAGGACGCGATGCGCGATGAATTGACGCGGCTCATCTGGCCGGCGCCGATGCCGACGGTGGCTCCGTCTTTCACATAGATGATGGCGTTGGATTTCACATGCTTGCACACCGTGAAGGCGAATTTGAGGTCCGCCAATTCCGCGTCCGTGGGCGTCCGCTTGGTGACCACCTTCAATTCCTCACCGGTGACTGCGGCGTCGCGCCCTTGCAGCAACAACCCGCCGGCCAACGTGCGCACCATCAAATCCGATACCCCCGGCGCCGGCATGCCGCCGGCTTCCAGAACCCGGAGGTTTTTCTTTTCGCTGAGAATGGCACGTGCTTCCGCTTCGATTTCCGGGGCAATGACAACTTCGGCGAACAATTTGGCGATCTCTTCGGCGGTGGCCGCGTCTAACGGGCGGTTGACCGCGACGATGCCGCCGAAAGCGCTTTCGGTATCGCAAGCCAGAGCCTGCCCATAGACTTCGGCCAAGGTGCCGCCGGCGGCAACGCCGCAAGGGTTGGCGTGCTTGATTATGGCGCAAGCGGTGTCTTCAAACTCGGCGACCAGCTCGAACGCCGCGTCGGTATCGTTCAAATTGTTAAAGCTCAGTTCCTTGCCTTGCAATTGGCGCGCCGATACGACGCCGGGCCGGGCCGGGCCGCCCACATAGACCGCCGCCGTCTGGTGGGGGTTTTCGCCGTAGCGCAAGGTCTGCTTTAATTGCCCAGTAAAGAGCGTACGTTCAGGAAATTCTTCGCCCATGACGGAGGCGAACCAGGTGCCGATGGCGGCGTCATAGGCGCCGCACCGCCGGTACGCCTTGGCCGCCAGGGCGCGGCGGAATTCCAACGTCGTGCGGCCATCGCCGGCGTCCATTTCCGAGATAAGGCGGTGATAGTCATCGGGATCGACAACCACCGCGACCGCCGCGTGGTTTTTTGCCGCCGCCCGGATCATGGCCGGCCCGCCGATATCGATATTTTCGATGCAGGCAGCCTCGTCGGCGCCGGCCTCCACGGTTGCCTCGAACGGATAGAGATTGACGATCAGCAAATCGATGCCGCCAATCCCATGCGCCTCCATGGCAGCGAGATCATCGTCGTTGTCGCGCCTGGCAAGCAGCCCGCCATGGATGGTCGGATGCAGGGTCTTTACCCGGCCGTCCATCATCTCGGGAAATCCGGTATGCTCGGACACATCAACAACGCCGATGCCGGAATCGCGAAGCGCCTTGGCGGTGCCGCCGGTCGACAAAATTTCAACCCCATGAACGGCAAGGTAGGTGCCGATTTCGGTCAGGCCCGACTTATCGGAAACGGATATGAGGGCGCGGCGGATGGGCTCGACCATGGAAGGAAACTCCTTAGAAAATTGACGCAACAGGCATGCCATGGCGTATAGCAAACACTGCTGGACCGAACCAGAAGTAATTCCCCAAATTTTGGGCTATTGGGCCGCCGAGGCCGGTCTTTCCGGCGCCGTATATTCGGGTACTAGCCTCCGTAGAATCTCTAAGGCGCCGGCCTCGTCGCCAGTAAGCACCGAGGCGCCGAGAGTTTCTATGCTTTGGTTAAGCACAGCCAAATCCTGGGTGCGCGGGCGCGCCAGCAGCAAGCCTTCCTGGCCGGTGGCCACATGTTCTTCCGCGCCGTGCAGTACCTCCTCGAACAATTTTTCGCCGGGGCGCGCGCCGATAATCTCGATACCGATTTCCTTGTCCGGATCGAAGCCGGCGAGGCGGATCATCTGGCGCGCTAGGTCCATGATGCGCACCGGCTCGCCCATATCGAGGACGAAAATGCGGCCATCGCCGGACGGATCCTCATTGCCCATGGCGGAGGCCTGCAACACCAGTTCCACGGCCTCGCGGACGGTCATGAAATAGCGCGTCATGTCGGGATGGGTGACGCTTAAGGGGCCGCCGGCCTGCAACTGGCCCCGAAACAATTCCACCACCGAGCCGGTGGAGCCGAGCACATTGCCAAAACGGACGGTAACAAAGCGGGTGCCGTTGCCGGCCCGATCCAGCGCCTGACAATACATTTCGGCCAAGCGCTTGGACGCGCCCATTACGCTGGTCGGATTGACCGCCTTGTCGGTGGAGATTTGCACAAAGGTATCGACGCCCGCCGCGCGCGCCGCATCGGCGATGCGGGCGCTGCCGAGAACATTGGTCGCCAGCCCTTCGAGCCGGTTGGCCTCGACCAAGGGAACATGTTTGAGGGCGGCGGCATGAAACACCAATTGTGGCCGCTCGGCGGCGAATACCCGCGTCAATTTTTGCGCGTCGCGCACATCGGCGATAACCGCTTCCACGGACAGATCGGGCGCATTTTTGGCCAGCGCCCGCTCCACGTTGAAAAGCGCGTATTCTGAATTATCCAGAAGCGTCATATGGGCTGGGTCTAGTTTCGATATCTGGTCCACCAGTTCGCGGCCTATGCTGCCGCCGGCGCCGGTTACCAAAACCCGGCGTCCAGCGATCAGGCGCTTCATCAATTCCCGGTCGAGGGGCGTTTGCGGGCGCCCCAGAAGGTCTTCCACCTCCACCGGTTTGATGGCGATTTGATCTTCGAGCCCGCTTTGGAAATCCGACAAGGACGGCAGCCGGGCGAGGCTTAAGCCCTGCGCCTCCGCAATATCCAGAAGCTGGCGCAGGCGCGGGCCTTCAAGCCGCTCGGCGGAAACCACGAGGCGCTGCGGGCGGATACCGCGCCGGGTCAGCACTTCAATCACTTCGGGGATATCATCAAAGGTGCCGAGAATCGGAACACCGTGAATATCGCGCCCGACCCGGCTGGAAGTTTCCGAAACAATACCGACGGCGCGGTAGCTGCTTTCGCCCCTGGCGGCGTCGCGGATAAACAATTCCGACGAATCGCCAGCGCCGACCAACAGCACCGGCACCAAGAGATGGTTATCTTTCTCCAGCTTGAAATCCAGGCGCCGGTCCTTGAACACCCGGTAAATAAAGCGGGGCCCGCCGAGCAAGGCCATGAGCACAAACCAATTGATCAACGGCAACGAGCGCGGCAGATCTTCGAGCCGGGTAACCGCAAACAGCAACACCAGGAAGATCAGTATGACGAGGCTGGCCGCCTTGGTAATTGTCAAAAGATCGTTGAGCGAGGCGTAGCGCCAGACACCCCGGTACATTTTCATGGAACGGAAGACCACGGCGGCGACCACGATAAACAATCCCAGCGCCAGCAGAAGCTGTTCCCTTGGATAGAAGTAAATATCTTCGCCGAGACGCAGGAACAGTGACAATACAAAAGATATCGCCGCCATGGTCACATCGTGAACGAATGCGATATTGGCCCGGTTAATTCGAGGTTCAGGTGGCGCGTTCAATGCACTCTTGCCGGTCAAATTTGAAAAAACGAGTCTATCGGGATTCGCCCGGCTCCGCCAGACTTGCGCAAATTTTTGAGCGCCGGCGTCCCGGTCTCGAAAAATTTTTCGCAGGTACGGGCGAGCCATGCCCGGGGCCGCTTGTTTCCAGAAGCAAATTTGGATACAGCTTCGCGTCCAGACCCCTCAATCATATGAATTGGTAAAGTAACCGCACATGTCGCCGCTTGATTATCTGCAACTCGTCGTTACCGGCTTTGATCAGCTGGCGCCAATCGCGGTTGGCCTGGTCCTTTGGATCGGGCTTGCCGGGCTTGGCGCCTTGGTAGGCGGCCGCCATGGAGCGCCGGAAGCCAATCCCATATTCGGCTGGGCGGTGATCTCCACCGTATTCACCCTGGTTGGTGTTCTCCAGCGGGCGCCGTTTATGGTCCTGACACTGATTGCCGCCGCCGCCGCCATCGCCGGGCTGATCATTGCGCGGCGCCGCGGCCAAGCCTTGTTCGCCCCTGGCATGTGGCGGGTTCTGGTGATTGGACTGCCCATATTCCTGATCGCCGGCGCCATGGAGCCATCACAATGGGATGAGTTTTCCCATTGGCTGCCGGCGCCAAATTACCTGTTAGAAATGAACGGCTTTCCGAACGCCGAAAAACCGGACAACGGCGCCCAGATGCTGCCCGCCTATCCCTATGGCTGGCCGATCCTTTCTTATCTGGCCGGGCGTATCGCCGGCTATCAATTGCTCAATATCGGCGGCATTTTAAATATGGCTATGCTGCTGACTTTCACGCCGTTTGCACTGCGGACGGTGATGGATGTCATCGGCCGGCCCATGGGCCCGACCATCGGCTGGGGATTGGCGGCGGTTTGCGGGCTGGCGGCGACCATCCTCAACCCCACCTTTGTGCAGAAAATCGTTCTCACTGCCTATTCCGGGGTCTCGACATCGGTGGTTACCGGGTTTTGCGCGCTGCTGACATTTCATTTTCTGCAAAGCCTGGGCGGGCGGAACCGCACCGCACCCTGGCCAGCGGCGTGGCATCTGGCGCTGGCGCTGGCGCTGCTTATCAATTTGCGCCAGACCAATCTGGTTGTGTTCCTGGTTATCCTGTTTGCGCTATTGCTCTTAAGTATACGCGCGCCGGAGCTGTCACTTCGCAGGCTCAGCGTCTTTCTGCCGCTGATCATCGGGCCGGCGCTGGTGGTTTACATAGCGTGGCGCCTGTATGTGGGTGCGGAATTGAGCGCTCAAGCCGGATGGGAAGCCAATTTCAAGCCGCTTGAGCTATGGAATATCAAGGAGATTCCCGGAATTCTGTCGCAAATGCTATTTGTGGCAGGCAAAAAGATCGGCTTCTTCGGGGTCTTATTTATCGCATCGCTGATCGCCGTCGTCGGGCTGATCCGCGACCGGGGCGGGTTCGACCGCTTGTTGATCATCTGCGCCGGGGTGTTCGTCGGCTATAATGCGTTTCTGCTGCTCACCTATATCGCCCACTTCAGCGCGCAAAATGCCCTGACAGTAGTTTCCTATTGGCGCTACAACACACAGATCGGCGGCGTTGCGATCGTCTGCGTTTTAATCGGCGGTGTCTATTTGTGGAAACGGTTTATCGGCTTCAAGGGCAGCTTTGTCTGGCCGGCGCGCCTTGCGCTGGTGCTGGTTTTGGTTCTGCCGGTGGCGTTCGCGGCCAAACTGCGTTTCGATCTGGAACCGCCCAAGCCCCATTACACCTCGGTCGCCAAGGACATGGTGGCAGCTGGAATGGTGACCGGCGATCTCTATGTGATGGACCCAAAGGGAACCGGTGAATCGGCAGTCATATCACGGTTCTACCTGGGCAAGCGAGGCACGCCCTGGATGTCCGGTTTCACCAATCCGAGCCCGGCCACCGTGCGCAATTATTTGAAAAATGTGGCGGACAACGATTTCCTTCTGGTTCATTCCCTTGCCGGCGGGCTTGCTGATGCCCTCGGCCATCCCCTGAATGCACGCCGCTCCTACATCCTGCAAAGAAAAGGTGATGCCTGGGCGATGGTGAAGAGCTGGGAAAAACCCGCTAACCATCCCTATTAGCGCGAAACCATTTCGCCGTGCTAGCCAATCCCTGATCCAGGGTTTCTTGCGGCTCCCATTCTAGTAATCTCTGTATCTTACCGCTATCGAGCTGAAGCGATTGGGTCAGGCGCTTGATCGTATCGCCGCGCCCAAGAGCCCATCCCGAAAGCGCCAGCAGCGGCACCGGAATAGCAATCTGCCGCGACGAGCGGCCAAGGGCAGCGGCGGTGCGTCGGAACAATTCTGGCGTCGAGACATCCTCGCCATCGCTGAGCAGAAAGGTTTCACCGGCGGCGTTCGGATGAGTGGCCGCAGCGGCCACAGCCGAAGCCAGATTGCCGACCGAGATCAGGCTGCGCGCATTTTGAATAGCGGCAATCGGCAGCGGCCAGGCGCGCTGGCTCAATTTCAACAGGCTTAGAAAATTGCCCTTCACGTAAGGCCCGTAAACCAGGGGCGGGCGCAATATGGTAACTTCCATACCGGTTTCGGCGGCGATTTCGGCCAACACCTGCTCGGCTTCGAATTTGGAAACGCTGTAGGCGTCTTCAGGCGCCGGCTTATCGGCTTCGACAAAGGGCCGGGATTTGGTCTCTTCGCCCATCACCTTGGCGGTGCTCATGAAAACCAAGCGCCGCGCCCCAGCCTTGGCAGCGGCTTCGGCCAGACGCATGGTGCCTTCGGCATTGGTGGCGAGGTGGGCCATAAGATGGATGCCGCTAGCTTTCGATGCGCGCTCCTTCATCATATGGACGCGGGCTGCCAGATGCACCACGACCTCGGCGCCAGCGACCGCGGCTGACCAATCCAGATCGGGGCCCAGCTCACCGATCCGGTAAAGGGGGATGCCGCCCGGTCCCTGGCCCAGATCGGGCTGGCGGGTGGTGCCAGACAATGTATGACCGTCCCGGCGCAAGGCGGCGATGACAGCACGCCCGACAAATCCAGTGGCGCCGGTGATCAAGATGCGGCTCATAACTGCACAGCCGCTTCGAACACGGCCAGCATTTCGCGCGCCTGAACCTCGCGGCTGTGGGCGGGCGCGGCGGCCAGGGAGGCGGCGGCCAAGGACCGGCAGGCTTCGCCATCCTCGGCCAATGCGCGCACCGCCGCCGCCAACTCCTCAGGTGCTTCGGGTGCCACCCAGCGCCCGGCGCCATGGCCTTCGATGATTTCAGCGGCCTCGCCCTTGGGCGCTGCCAACAAGATCGGCAGGCCCATGGCCATGGCCTCGAATATCTTTGACGGGATCACCTCGGCAAAGGCCGGCAAGTCCCGCAAATGCACCAGCGCCACATCGCAGAGGCTCCAGACGGCGGGCATGGCGTCTTTCGGCTGGGCCGGCAGGAACCGGATATTTTCGAGCCCGCGCGCTTGGACGGCATCGATCAGCATATCGCGCTCGGCGCCGGCGCCGGCAAACAGAAACCGGATGCCTTCCATGGGCGCCAATATTTCCGCCGCATCCAGCACATTGATAAGCCCATGGGCCATGCCATGGGTGCCCACATAGCCGATCACGAATTTGCCGGTCAGCCCCCATTTTTCGGCCAGCGCCGCATCCCGAGCACGAGGGCTATAGCGGGGCAGATCGACCCCGTTCAGCACTACCGCCACCTTGTCTGCGGATATGTCGCGCCCGATCAGGTTGCGCTTGAAGGCTTGCGTCAACGCCGCCACCTTCGCTGCGCGGCGATAGAGAAACAACTCAACCACTTCCATCATGCGCAAGGCGATGCCCCTTTTCATGGCGCCGACGGCGGCGATGGAGGTGGGCCATAGATCGCCAAGTTCGAATATGAAGGGAATGCGCCGCGCCGCGCCAATAGCCCAGCCGGCAACGGCGGCAAAAAACTGGGGCGATGTGGCGGCCACCACATCGGGCCTCGGCTCGGCCCATCCGGCCAGCGTGCCAGTCACGAAAAAGCTGAGGAAGTCCAAGGAACGGCGGACGACGCCCCGATTGGCGGAGATATAGCTCTTCACCCGCACCACGCGGATGCCGTCCATCTGTTCGATCTGTTTCCAGCGGTTTTTATAACCATCGAACAACTTGCCGTGGGGAAAGTTGGGCGCCGTGGTGATCACCGTCACCTGATGTCCCCACTTGGCCCAATAGACGGCGCGCTCGAAAACCCGGGTCGCGGCGGCGTTGGTTTCAGGCGGAAAATTTTCGCTAAGGAAAAGAATTTTCATGGCTTCTTTGGGGCGCGCTTCAAGGCCAGCAGGGCAATGAACGTCATGAACGCAGCCCCGACAATTCCGGCGGCCGGATTGATCATCGACACCAGTGCCATCGAGATCAAACCCACATTGGTTGCGCCGATAAGAGCTGAGACGGCGGCGTGGCTTTGGCCGTTGAGGACCGCTTTCTGATAATAATGTTCCCGGTGAGCGCGGAAAAAATTCTCGCCGCGCAAGGCGCGCCGGGCCAAGGTCAAACCGGAATCGGCCAGATAATAGAGCGGCAGGATTATGGCCGCCGCCCATTGCCCCGCCACCGCCAGTTCCAGCAATAGCCAGCCGAGCAACAGGCCCAACGGCACGCTGCCAACATCGCCGAGAAATACTTTCGCCGGCTGCCAGTTCCACCACAAAAAGCCGAGCGCGGCGCCAGCAATGGCGGCGCCGAACAACCCAAAGATGGGCGCACCGCCGCCAAACCCGAACACCAGCGAAGCGCCGAGGCCGAGCGCAATAGTTTCGACACCACTGATGCCATCGATGCCGTCCATAAAATTAAACAGGTTGATGAACCATATCCAGGCCAGCCCGGTGAATAAACGGTCCAGCCAAAAGGGCGCCAGGCCTTGTAGCACTAGCCTTTCGTCAGGCCAAAAATAGAGAAGGATGCCAACCACCAGGACTTGCGCCGCCAGGCGAACGAGCTGGCTCAGATCACGCCTGTCATCGATCCAGGAGACGAGGCCGAGGGCCAAAGCACTGCCCAGCAGCCACGGCATGAACGGCCCCGATAGCCCATAATTAGCCGCCGCCCAAGCGACCAGCACAACCGGGATCACCGCCAGCCCGGCGCCCTTGGGCGTCGGCACTGCATGGCTCGAACGATCGTTGGGGATATCAAGAACCCGGCTGCGAAGGTAGCGAAGCGCGCCGCCGGTCCCGATGAGGGCGGCGATAGCTGAAAGCACAAAAAAGGCGGCAGGAACGATCAGGTCCATGGCGCCTGTATAACCTAGCCTATCTGCAAGTCAAATGGAGGCCGGGCCACCTTCGTCCAACGCCGTTTGCAGGCGCGCCAGCACCGAGACAACATCGGCGCCCAGCGCCAGTCCGGACCGGTCACGCCTGCCCGAACGAATGGCATCGCCAAATTCTGCGACCAGCGCCGTGACCGGCAATGGGCCGGCAATGGTTTCGGGGGCCCAGGGCACATCCGGGCCAAAACGCACGGCGAAGTTTTCGCGCCCCACACCATCATAAAGCAAATCCGTATCGCTCAACGAGACTTGCAGGCGGCGCTGCTTGGTAGCGGCCAGATTGCTGAGCGATACCGCCGCTTTGGTGCGCCCAAATTCAAGGGTGAGCTCCAATGTCTCGCCGCGCCCGCCTTCTTCGTTGCGGTCTTCGGACCGGCTGGCCGTTACCGCCGCCGGTATTTTCCCGAGGATATCGAGGATCATGGCCACGTCGTGGGCGCCCCAATCCCAAAGCACCGGAACGTCGGCACGGAACGGTCCCCAATTGCCGGCGGCAGCGGTGATTTCGGTAACCGCGCCGGGCCCGCCCAGCTCCGCCAATTTCGCTTTCAAGGCAGCGTAGGCGGGGTGATAGAGATGGGTATGATCGACCATCACCAGGGCATCCCGGCTGGCGGCCATGTCCCGAAGCGCCGATGCCTCGTCCATATCCAGGCTCAAGGGTTTTTCCAGGAGAACGGGTATTCCGGCTTTGATCGCGGCCTCGGCAATGGGAAACTGGGCCGACGGCGGCACGGCGATGATAAGCCCATCGATCTCGCCCGCCGATAGCAATTCCCGCCAATCAACCGTCAGGCGGCATTCCGCCGGGATCAGCGATTGGGCGTCCGGGTTGCTGCTGGCGAGGGCGATCAATTGGATGCCATCAAGATCGGCAATGGAGCCGATGAACACCCGCCCCCAACGCCCGGCTCCGACCAGCCCCAGCCGCACCGGCTCGCTCATTCCACGAACTCCGCCAATGTCGTGGATGGCGGTGCATCGCCGGGCACGCCTTCGCCGTAGAGCCGGACGGCCAGTTCCAGCATCATCAGACTATAGACGCGAAAGCCGTGGCGGTCGGGATCAGCCAGTAAGCGTTCGATACCGTCTGCGCTCCACCAGCCCCGCTCCAAGCTCTCGGGCCGCGTCAGAAGACGGCGCGCCGGTGCGGCAAGTCCGCTCTTCAGCCAATGTGGTACCGGCGAGGCAAATCCCTGTTTCGGCGCATCGATCACGTCGGCGGGCAACAAATCCCTCGCCATGGCCCGTTCCAGAGATTTCTGCCGTCCACCTTGGCTGCGCAGATCATCGGGGACCGCCAATGCCGCTTCCACCAGCCGGTGATCGAGGAACGGAACGCGCCCCTCGACACTGACCGCCATGGAGGTTCGGTCCAGAAGAATCAGCAAGTCTTCGGGCAAATAGCTGGCGATATCCGCATAGAGCATGGCGGCATCGTCACTAGCGCCGGCCTCGCTCTGGAAGCTGGCGAAATGTGCCGCTTGGGCGTTGGCGCCGCCTTCCATGGCGTTGCCGATCAGGGCCCGCATGGGCGCCGGAAAATGGGTTGTATGGGCGTGCAGGTACGCGCCCCGGTCGGAGCCGAACATCTCCGCTCGGCTCAATCGCCAGGCGTTCATGGGCTGGAAGATGCGCGCCATTGGCTCCACATAGGCGCGCCGCAGCCAGAGCGGCAGGGACAAATAGCGGCGCTCCACCGGCAACGGGAAATAGCGGCCATAGCCGGCGAACAATTCATCGCCGCCGGTGCCGTTGAGGGCAACCTTAACCTGGTGGCCCAGGGCTTGCTCGATCAAATAGTTGGGTAGCAGCGCCGCGTCGTTCAACGGCTCTTCGGCAAACCAGGCGAGCTTGACGATCTCGTCGCCCACATGATCGGCAGCTATGCTCAGCCGGGTATGGTTGGTGCCGTAGCGTTCGGCGACGGCGCGGGCCAGGGGCGCTTCATCGATAGCGGCGCCTTCGAAGCTGACGGTGAATGTGTTGAGGGGTTGGGCCGTATGGCGGGCCGCGAGCGCCACCAAAAGTCCGGAATCGATACCGCCCGACAACAACGCGCCGACGGCAACGTCGCTCCGCAATTGAAGACGCACCGAATCATCGAGCAAATCCAGAAGATGCCGGCGCACCTCTTCAGCGTCGGTGGGCAGAGACGCATCGGCGCGCGGCATCCAATAACGCTCGATCACGATGGCGCCGGACCCGTCGATGCTCAGCCGGTGGGCGGGCGGCAGTTTGTGCACGTTCGCGAACAAGGTCCCCGGCGAGGGCACATAACCATGCGCGAGATAGGCGTCTACGGCGCCCTCGTCGATATCCCGGTCCACCAGGCCGGTGGCGAACAAGGCCTTGATCTCGGAGGCAAAGGCAATGCCGCCGCCCTTGATTTTTGCCCAATAGAGCGGTTTCACGCCGAGCCGGTCGCGCACCAGGGAGAGCCGGTGCACCTCGCCATCATAAAGCGCCAGAGCGTACATGCCGTTCAGATGATCGACGAAGTCATCGCCGTAGCGGTGCGCCGCGGCCAGCACCGCTTCCATGTCACCCTGGGTCTGATAGGGGTAATCATCGATAGTGCGGCGCAGTTCCAGGTAATTATAGATCTCGCCATTGCCGAGCAGCACGCGGGCGCCGGCGCGCTCGGAAATCGGTTGCTGACCGCTATCCAGATCGATGATCGCCAGCCGGCAGAAGGCGCTTTGAAACCGGCCATCGGCGGATTGGTGGCCGGACGTGCCGTCGGGTCCCCGATGGATCATCGCGCCCAAGGCTCGGTCCAGATTGATTGCCGGCGGCGGCAACCCGCGGGGAACGAAAATTCCTAGAATTCCGCACATGGGATTCGCGTTTTTTGCGTGAGGCTCAAAGCTCGCCCGTATAAATGCCGTTCGCCCAATTGAGAAAGCGGCCGAGGCCGTCTTCGAGGCTGACGCTAGGCGCAAAATCCAATTGGCGGCGCGCCTTGGTGATGTCCGGACTGCGCCGCATGGGCTCGTCCGCCGGATAGCTGTCGGGATATTCGATGACGTTGCGCGCCAGCTTCTTGCCGAGCACGCCTTCGATGCAATCCACAAGCCCCTGCATGGAAATCTCCGGCTCCGGGTTGCCGATATTGTAAGCTTCACCGGCGACGCCCTTGAGCGCAACTTTAAGGAACCCGATCATGGCGTCGGTGATATAGCAAAACGTGCGGGTCTGATTGCCGCTGCCATAAAGATTGAGCGGCCGACCGGCCTTTATGTGGCTGGCGAAATTGGGCAATACCCGATAGTCGGTTTCCTGCATGCCAGGCCCGAAGACATTGAACGGTCGGATGACGTTGGTCTCGGTGCCGTTGGTAGTGTGGAAGATATAGCACAAGGTCTCGCCGACCCGCTTGCTTTCATCGTAGCACGCCCTGGGGCCCTGGCAGGACACGTTACCCCGGTAGCTTTCGGCCATCGGCACATGCTTCGGATCGGGATCACCATAAATTTCGGACGAAGAAAAATAGGTGAAGCGGGCGCCCCTGGCGTTGGCCAGTTCCAGCATATGGCGGGTGCCGGTAATCGCTACCTCCAACGTCTCCAGCGGATAGGCGCGGTAATAAAACGGGCTGGCGATACCGGCGGCATGGATCACGTAATCCAGAGGACCGTCATAGGAAAAGGGCTGGATCACATCGTGATTGATGAATTCGACACCCGGAATTTCGGGCATATCGCGCCCGGCATCGCCGGCGGTGATCAGGTTATCGAGAACCACCAGGCGCACCGGATCATCCAGCACCCCGTCATTAAGCGCGGCGAAGGTTTCGGTGAAATAGCGGCCAAGGAAGCCGCGCCCGCCGGTAAGCAAAACGGTCTTGCCGGAAAATTTGGCAGCATCGGGCCCGAGGCCGCTGACAATCTCGGCGATATCGGATGCAACTAAATGGCTCGCCCCGGTCATTGAACCTCCAATTTCGGTAAGGGGATGATGAACTGGCCGCCGCTTTCAGAAAACCGCCTGTGTTTGGCGATTATCGGCGCGGCAAAATTCCAGGCCAGGATTAACAGATAATCGGGATTGCGCACATAGATTTCACTGGCCGCCAGCACCGGAATATGAAGGCCGGGGGAATAGAGACCCTGTTTCAACGGGCTGTCATCGGCGATGAAATCTAGATCATCGGCGCCGATGCCGAAATGATACATCAGCGTCGTCGCCTTGGCCGGCGCGCCGAACCCGGCGATGGTTTTTCCGCTGGCCTTGATCGCGTCCAAAAGGGCGCGCAATTCGATTTTCAAAGCATCGATCTTATCGGCGAAGGCTATCCAGGTTTCAGGCCTATCGAGACCAAGGGATTTCTCTTCGCCAATCATGGTATCGACCGAGCCATCGCTTCCGTGCGGCCCACCCGCCAATTGTACCATGGCGCGGATCGAGCCGCCCTGGCTATTGATGGGGGCGATGGAAAACAGCTCCAACCCATGCTTGGCGAAGAAGCGCTGCAAGGGCTGAACCGAATGACAGGCCACATGTTCGTGATAAATCGTGTCGAACAAAGTGTGCTCATAGACGGCACCGGCATATGATACTTCGAACTGAAACACACCGTCATCGGCCAGCAGCGCCCGAGCGGCGGCGGCGATGCCGTCCAGATCGTCTGCATGGGCGAAGACATTGTTGGCGGTGATGATCTTGGCGGCACCGCGATCACCCCGAATGCGCATCGCCACATCACACCCAAAAAATTCGGGCCAGGTTTCGATGCCGCGCTTAGTTGCCTCGGCAGCGATTTTGCGCGCAGGATCGATACCCAGAACGTCGAGGCCGCTTTTCTTAAAGAACCCCAGCAGCGTGCCGTCGTTGGAGCCGATATCCACCGCTAGATCGCCGGGCCCCAGCCCAAACCGCGCCACGCAATCAGCCGCATAGGCGCCGAAATGTGCAACAAAGCTTGGCGAGGTTCCCGATACATAGACATAATCCCGGAACAAAATTTCAGGATCGATCACGTCCAGCAATTGCAGATGGGCGCAGTCCTCGCAGAAAAATAGATCGAGCGGAAAGGTTTCTTGCGGTGCCGCCTCGGAGGCGAACGCGTTGGCCGGCGGCGTCGGGGTCAACCTAAGAACCTGGGTCAGGCGGACGCCGCCACAGAGCCGGCAATCGCTGCGCCGATGATAGGCTTCGCTCAATCGCCGGGTACCGGATTGATGGCATCGATGCGTTCCACATCCGCCTCGTAAACCTCCTGGCGGCGGGAATTGCGCCCCAATGTGAGGAACGTGGTATCTTCGGGGAACACCATGGCATGATCGACCATGGGTGGCGTAAAAAACTGTTGGCCCTTCTGGATCACCACTTTTTCCGGCGCATCCTGACTACCGTGGGGGCGGTGGTAATATTCGATGGAACCGGAAATCACCAAGCAGAAATGCCAGTCGGTTTTGTGATAATGATTGGCGCGCACTGTGCCTTTTTTGGAGGTGATCATGACGGCGCTCCGCATGGGCAAATCCACCAGCGGCAGAATTTCGCCGCGGTCATCGGTGAAGGCGTCATCGAATGGCACGATAACCGATTGCGGCCATAGGGCGCGCTCCGCGTCGGTCACTTCATCGATTTTGATTGCAGTCATGGTGATTTCCTTCAACAAGTTTGCGGCGCTGGGTTATACCTGTGGACCACGGCGCTTCCAATCAATATTGGCATTGAACAGAGGCGTAAATCTTGCAGAATTAGACTAAGATTTGCCTAAAAGGACCAACAAGCCTGTGAATTTTGAAGCCCTTGTTTTTGATCTCGACGGAACCTTGATCGACAGCGTTCCCGATGTGGCGGTGGCGCTGAACAAGGTGCTGGCCGCCGCTGGCCGGGACCAGCTAACTCTGGACCAAGTGCGCGGCTTTGTCGGCCACGGCGCCTGGGCCATGCTGGATGGGGTCTTTGCCCTGACCGGCGAAGCCTTGGGTAGCACCGACGCCATCGATGATGCGGTTGCCGATTATCTCGGCCATTACCGGGCCGAGCCGGCGGGTCTGACAGAAATTTATCCCGGCGTCGTTGAAGTGCTGGAAAAGCTCAGCGGCGGCGATATTAAAATGGGCATCTGTTCCAACAAACCCTACGAGATGGTGGTCGTGGTTTTAGCAGCCCTCGGGCTGGATAAATATTTTTGCGGCTGCACCGGCGGCGACAACGTAGCCCACCAAAAACCCGATGGCCGGCATTTGTCCGAGACTTTGGGCGAGATGGATGCTGCCGGTGCTCGCACCATTTATGTGGGCGACAGCCAGACCGATGTGGACGCAGGCCTGGATGCGGGCCTGCCGGTTGTCGCCGTTACCTATGGCTATCACCAGTTTGATCCAAACGCGGCCAAGCCCGATGTTTTTATCGACAATTTTTCTGCCCTGCCGGAAACGCTTCTCCGGATGACCGGGTTGGCGCCCAATTGACCGGAGCCCTGGCATCGATATCGCGCAAAGGCCGCCAGTTCCGATCTGATCCGGTGCTGCGCCGCTGGGCGGTGGCGCGCCTTCTTGGCAGAGAATCCGGCACGCCCGCATTCCACGCCCACCATCCGCCTTATCTGGATGGCCGCCTGCCCCTGACCGCCGAGACGCCGGCGGCCGCGTTCAGTGCCCTCGACGCCACGCCGCCCGAGGCCGAGTTGACCATCGATCTTGCGGGCACCGATGTGACTGTGGCAACCGGCGGCGAAGCCGGGCTTTTCGAGCGCCGATTTGCCGACGAGGAAACGCTTTTGGCCTTGCACCGGTTCGCCTGGCTGCCTCTGGCCGAAAATGTGGAGCCGGGCTGGGTTTGCCTTCTGTGGCAAGCCTGGATGGAGCGATTTTCGAAGCCCGATGACAGCCTTGCCTGGCACCCCTATACGGCCGCCGAACGCTGCATCAATATTCTAAACTATGGGTCGCGGGCCGGCCTGCCAGGACCGAAAAATGAAACTCTGGCCGTGCTCGGCGCCCACGGCCCGGCGATCGCAGCGCGCCTGGAATATTTCGGCGATCACGACACTTCCAACCATCTAGCCAATAATGGGCGGGGGCTTTACTTGCTCGGCCTCGCCCTTTCCATGCCCGAATGCGCCGATCTCGGTGCTGAAATTTTGGTCCAGGAAGCGGCGCGTATTTTTACCAAGCGCGCCGGTGTCTTCGCTGAAGAATCTAGTCATTATCATCTGCTTTATACGCGCGACTATCTGGAAGCCTGGCTGGCCGCCACCCAACATGGCCGGAGCGAGGCGGAAGATTTCAAGGCAATCGCCCAAAAAGCCCTGACTTCGGCCCAGAAAATTGATCTGCCGGGGGGATATCCGCTGATTGGTGATATTTCTCCGGACGTGCCGCCGGAGGATTTGTTCGGTCTGTTGGCGCCGAATTCGGGTGGCGGCTGGCTGGGCCGTCTGGGTGATGGCGAGCGCGGCCAAGTTGAAAGCTTGATCAACGAAGCGGCGCCTCCTGAGATCTATGATCTTGCGGCGGATGGCTGGCTGCGGGCGGATTTCGGCCCCTGGTCCGGGCTCTGGCATTTGCCGCCCGGCGGCTGGGCGGCGATGCCAGGCCACGGCCATCAGGACCTGGGCGGCTTCGAGTTGCATTATGGCAAGTTACCTCTGTTCATCGATTTAGGGCGCGGCCTCTACGGCGCCGACGGCGAAGCGGTGGCCTACGTTGCGGCAGCCATGAACAACGGATTGAGCGTCGATGGGCTGGATCCCTACCCGCCGAACAAGCCCTATTACAGCGCCGCGTTTCGGCGCTCCGTGGTTGACGCCGATCCTGGATACGACATCGGCGAAGATCATGTCACCATCCAAAATTCGGGCTTCCATCGATTGGCGGGATGCGGCCTGGCGACTTATACTTGGCGCTTTAACGGCGATCAATTCAGCCTCAGCGATTGCCTCGAAGGCGCTGGCACCCGGCGCCGGGTTGTCCGCCATCTGGCGACAAGCCTGGAGGTAACGGAGAGCGAGGGCGGCTTGATCCTGTCGGGCGGCGGCCACCGGTTTCTTCTATCGTCGGAGAGCGCCATGGCGCACGTTCCGACCATTCGCTGGCGCGCCTATAACCGGGGCGAAAGGGCAACGCTCATCACGCTCACCACCGAAGCGCGGCCACCATTGCAGATCCATTTTACTCTGAAAATTGTGTAGCCGGCTCCGGCTGGGAGGTTTCGGCCAAAAACTGGCGCACAGACACCAGACCGGCGAGGCCCGGCAGGATATAGCGAAGGTGCGACAGGATGGCGATGCCGGCCATCGTCTCGGCCGGCGCCCAGGGCGCAAAGAGCACGATCATGGCCAGATCGCGGGTACCGAAACCGGCCACCGTTATGGGCAACAGCCCGATCACGATAGCCGCCGGCACCAGCCCGACAATGGCCATGGCGGGCCCTTCGAAACCCAAGGCATAGAAGAAGCAGAAAAATTGAAAAAGCTGGGTTAGCCAGGAGGCCAGGGAATAGGCGAATACGCGTGCGATACCGCCTTCGAACACCTGTCTGCGCACCAGCGTCCTGGACGCATCGTACAGGCCGCCGATTTTCGGAATTCGGCGCAAATGGCGGATGATACCGCCCTCGTTGAAATTATAGAGATGCATGAAGAAATAGAATATGGCGCCGCCCAGCAGCGCCATTCCGATAGCCCAGGCGAACAATCCCTCGGCGGCATAATTGCCAAGCAGGATCAGCCCGGCGATCATGATCACAACCAGAGCCGTTAAATCCGACACCCGCTCCAAAACGACGATGGACAGACCTTCGCTCACGGAACGCCCAGTATAGCGTTTAATGAACATGCCTTTGACCAGATCGCCGCCCTTGGATGGCAGCACCGTGTTCAGCGAGGAGGCAGCCAGAATCAGGCGCAGCGCATCGCCGGGCCTAAGCGCGCGCCCCGCCAAATACCGCAGCCGCGAGACCAAAACCATATAGACCGGCATAAAACAAAGGAGGCCGGCAATGAACCACGGCCATTTGATCTCGGCGAACACGGCGGCGAATTTGGCGATGTCGATCTGCCAAAAAATGGCAACGATGATGCCGGCAGAAATGACAACGGTGGCGATTTTTTTGAAGGCTTTCATCGCCCGTCCCGCCGCCAAGTCCTGGACACCTCGACCGACCCTTCTTTGTTGAACGCCTCGACCTCGTCCGAATACTCGGTCCAGGCAAATAATCTGGATGCATGCCAGGAATTTGACGACGCGGTAAAAGTGGTCGTCAGGTCCGTCGAGGCTAAAATTCTGGAGACGGAAAAATTGTTCTTGGTGCGCACAATTCGGTCGCTAATGGTCACCGTGTCGGTGCCAACGGCAATGCGGCGAAGGAGCCTAGCCGGAACCGGCAGCTTGCGATTGATCAGCAAATTTTGGATGGTCTTGCGCAAGAAATTCGGAAACCATCTCCCAACCGTGAAGTTCAAAATTCGAAACACGAGAAATTTTGCGCTGCTTGGCAGCATGGTGTTGGGAATTTTATCAAAGCCGGTTTCGATTTGAATTTCGTAATTGCCACCGGTTTCTTCAAATTCAAATTTCTCGACACCGGCGATAGACGGCGCCGACGCCGCACCTTTACTATCGACCAGGACCATTCCGGTATCCGATACCAGGGGCCCGTCCGGGCCACTCACCTTGATAACGCCACCTTTTTTAATGGCAATAACCGCGTGGTTGGATCCGGTCTTTAATTTGAACAAACCGCCCTCGGGATAATGGACGGCGCCTTCTGGCGGCGACCAATTCGGACAGGCGCTCCGTTCGGAATAATCGAGCCAGGATTGCAGAAAATTATACTGGTAATGGCAAAAGGTGCGGTTGTCTTCCAGGTAGTTGCGCCGGCCTCCCTGCATGGCGGCCAGGGCCTGATCTGCCACATAGCGGGCTTCGCCGAATTCTCTGGCTAGAATTTCGAAGCCATGGGGGACGAAATGATAGCTGTTCCGATTGCCCACCTCGCCAGCGTAGGAGCCGTCCGGCCCAACCAGATTTGCGGCCAGGGAGACAGCTTTTTGCAAGGGCCTTGTCAGGCTGTCGTCGCCGGTCAGTTGCCGCAAGTGCGCCAAAAAACTGATGGTAAAAGTATCGTAGCCCGGATCGAAGCCACCATATTCGGGAAACCAGCCTTCGGGCGTCTGCCAGTCCAGAACCCGGTCGCGGAACCGGCGGGACGCATCACCCAGCTCCTTCACGCCGGTGACGTCGTGGGCGACGGCCAGCCCCAGCGCCGCCAGCGCATGGTGGTTGGACAGGCGTCCGGCTTCGTTCGCGCCCATCAGCCAGCGGCTTCTGCGCACGATGAAGTCGAGAATGTCATCCTCCGCCGAACCCAGCTGGCGCACCGCTTCGGCCATGCAGTAAAGGGTAAACGCAGTGGAACCAAATGCCCGCTCAAAGGGATAAAAATCATCGCCGGAGCCGTCTTTGTGGGCGCTGGCGGCTTGATAGCGCATGACCGCATAGCTCAGCTCCTTTATCCGGGGCTGGCCCTTGAACGTGTTGCCAGGAAAGGCCTTCTGGAAGCACAAGGCCAGCGGCAGGGCAAACTCGCCATACATCCCGGACGGAAAATCGGTCATTTTGTATAGCCAGTATTGCCGGTCGCCGCAGCCATAGGTCTTAGATACGGGGTTTTGATCGACCATGCTCAATAGCTTCGGCATATAGCGAAGGCCTTCAGCGGCGTAGGTGTCGCGCAAATTTTCGGTCATGGGTTGGGTTCGGGCGAGGCAACCGTGCGCAGGTCCGCCGAGGATATGAAGATGTTGATTCTGGCACCCAAGAGACGCTTGAAGGGGCGCCAGAGGTAGCGGTGCAGCCGCTCTATTTTGGGCGATGGCGAGATGCCGCCGCCGCCCTTAAAGAACCTTGCGTAGGCGAAATAGAGCGCGCCCAGGATCATGCGCTCTATCAATCCGTGGCGGTCAACTTCCAGCTTACCCATCCGGTAGCCGCAACCCTTCAATAGCCGGTGCATGGAATTTTCGCTAAAGAATTGGAGGTGCAACCCTTGGTGATGCGGGCGCCGGTGGTCTTGAAACGGAACATCGATATAGAGCGCGCCCCGGTCCGATAGCAGCCGGCGGAGGCCCGATAGAATTTCGCCCGGCCGCAACAAATGCTCGATCGTATGCGAGATCACCATGACATCGAATTTTGGCAAATCGGTGCGTTCGATGAAATTCTCCAAAAGCATATCGTAGGCAGTGATGCCCTCACCTTCGAGGAAGCGGCAAATATCCGCCGACGGCTCCAAGGCATACAAATTCTGATAGCCGCGCTGACGGCAGTGATAGAGAAACGGCGAATATCCGGAGCCCAAATCTATAATGCGCGCGGATTTTTCGAACACCGCCGCCTCTTCGACAAGCGTCAGTTGGCGCCGGGCGCGGTCGAACCGCTCATATAGACTGGCGTTGCCGGTAACATTGTCCAGCCAGCCATTGTTCGCGAAATTCTCATCGACGCCATGGGCGCTCCAAAAATTTTCGGACGCGTAATATTGGTGGATGTCGACTTCGCTGGGCGCCGGGTGGGCAGCGACATGACCGCAAGTGCGGCACTCCACCAAATCGTAGGACATGACAACCGGCCGATGCGCGCCTTGCCCTCGCGGCGGCAATGCATAGACGCCAATTTCATTGCCGTCACTGGCATCGCAGCATGCGCAAGTAAATTCCACCATCGGCAATTCAACCAAATTTTCGATTATTTGATGGCCAGGAAACCTTCAAAACACACGTATTTTTGAACCGTCATCATGTCGACGAAGCCCGCACGCTTTAAAAGATCTAGGTTTCCCTGGGTGGAAAAGGGCTCCATCACACCTTTCAGACTTCGCGTCTTTCCGACGATTTCATCATTGTCGTAGCCCTGGTCAATTTTAAAATCGGTGTAGAGATTGACCATCATATCCTGGAAACGGGCGTCAGCGGCGCGCACCTTTTCGAACAACAAAAAACCGCCGCCCCAGTTCAGTGAATTGTAGATGCGGTTGATCAACTCCTGGCGCCGCTTGGGCGGCACGAATTGGACGCTGTAATAAGATACAATGAAATCGGCCGGCTCATATTCGAACTGGTTTATATCATCGACCACCAGCTCCACATTGGCGAGATCACCGATCTCGCTGCGCGCCTGTTCGATCATCTCCGGTTCCCGATCGATGCCGACGAACTTGATATTCTTATCGGAAAAGCGACTGCTCAACTGGCGGATCAAACTGCCGGTCGAAACGCCCAGTTCGTAGCAGACCGATCCATCCTGCAAAAAATAATCACCAATTTTGCAGGCCAAGTCGTGACCGCTGTCATAGAGCGGAACCGAGCGGCGCACATGGTCGGTAAATGTTGAAGAGACATCGCCACTAAATGTCCAGGACGCATTTCCGGCGGCGATGGATTCGCCTACTACGGGAGCGGCGGAAGGTTTGTTTGTCATCTCCAAGTCTCCAATCTCATTTGGCTCATCGCACCGGCCCGATTTACCGTTTGGGCACATCCAACCGCACATACAAACTGGATATCACCGTTCGCTGAGCGATTCTACGTTTTCCTCAAGGGCGCACTCTGGCTTGTCCTGACCCGATAGCTCGCTGCGCCGCTGCGCAACGCGGTTTTCTTCCAAAAGCGAGCGGTTGGCGGCCATCAAATCAGCAACAAAAGCCAGCACCCAGGTCTGGAACCCCATCAGCAGCAATACGGCCGCCAATATCAAGCTGGGAAGGAACGTGCGCCCGGGTTCGGGAAACACAAATATGTTGAGCATCCAACGAACACCAAGCAAGAAACCGGCGCTGAACGGCACGGCGCCCAGAAACAGAAAAAACCGAAGCGGCTGATAGAGCAAGAATATCCGAATGATCACGATCACCGAGCGCAGCACGTAGGACATATTGTTCTTCACCAGGCGCGATGGACGCAAATCTTTGTTCACCCGGACCGGAACCCAGGTGACGGGAATTCCCTTACGACCCGCCTGGATCAGAGTTTCCAGGGTGTAGGTATGCTCCGAGAAAACACGAATGTTCAGCGCCGCGTTCCGGGACAGAGCGCGAAAGCCGCTGGGCGCGTCGGGAATATCGGTGCCACTGACCCGCCTGACAACCCAGCTCCCGAATTTTTGCAACAGCTTTTTGGTGGCGGAGAAATGCGCGATATCGGAAATCGGGCGGGCGCCAACGACCATTTCGGCGGCACCTTCCAGGACCGGCTTTACCAACTTTTCGATATCACCGGCATGATATTGGTTGTCGGCGTCGGTGTTGACAATGATATCGGCGCCGCGCGCAAGTGAGGCGTCTATTCCAGCCGAGAAGGCGCGCGCCAGACCCAAATTTTTCGGCAGCCGTATAATATGATCGACACCAAGCTTCTCGGCGACACGTTGCGTCCCGTCAGTACTGCCGTCATCGATTACCAAGGTTTCTATTATATCGATGCCGGCAATGCTGGCCGGCAATTCCGCAAAGGTAATGGGAAGGCTTTCGGCCTCATTGAAACAGGGTATCTGGATAATAAGTTTGACCAATTTCGGTATCTTCAATAAATGACCAAGGCGGCGATTTTTGCCGGATTGATAATTGTGTCAGAATGGTACGTATCAATATCCGGCGGAACCTTAACTGAAGCAATAAACGAATGAATTCCCAATTAAAATACCTGAAAACGAATTTGACGTTGTTGGTGTTCTGCGCGCTGGCGGTGCTGGTACCGATGACCGCATTTTTCAGCACCCGCGCCGTTGTTCCGCTCACCATCCTGGCGGTGCTGGTGGGAACGTTCGATCAAATTCGGCGCCGGGAATGGCGCTTTCCCATAGATGCCATGACCGCAATTCTCCTTGGCGCGGTCGTTCTATGGGCGTTGATCAGCGCTGCATGGGCGCTCGACAGCTTTCTTGCATTTCGCGGCGCGGGCAAAATTCTCGGTAACGTCACCATCGGCATTCTTCTTCTTGGATTGGCGTTGAAATTGCGCGACGAATTCCAGCCGAAATTACTCGGCTATGCCTTAACCGTAGGCATGGTCATCGCCCTTAGCGCACTCACCATCGATCCTCTGTTTAACCAACCCTTCAGCGCCCTGGTCTATGGCGGCCCCATCTCCGTCAACGCCATCGGTCTCTATTGGTTAAACGCCAGCACGGCAATATTGATTGTTTTGGTCTGGCCGCTCATCGTATTTTTAAAGGGTGAAAAGAAACTGTTTTGGGGATTGGTTATCCTGGCTTGGCTGACATGGGTTACCCATTTAATAGGCTTCAATACAGGTTTGGTAGTCATCGGTATCTCGGCGGTGCTGTTTATCCCGTTGCTGTTATTGCGGGCAAGGGCGTTCGCTATCCTATCGGTGCTGGTCGCTGCTGCCATATTTTTGAGCCCGTTCGTGTTGCCACGGGTTTTTGACCCAGTCGTATACGCACCCATGGAGGCGGTCCCGAAACCGTTGGTGCACCGCATGTATATCTGGAAATTCGCATCCGGCCGGCTTTTGGAAAAACCGTTCGTTGGCTGGGGAATGAATGCAGCCCGGGTTATCCCTGGCGGCAAGGAACGCGCCACGGATAAATTCCGCGCCTCCTATGGAGAATTCCTACCGTTGCATCCTCATAATGCCGGGCTGCAGATTTGGCTAGAGTTGGGCATTCCCGGAACGCTGGCATTCGCCGCGCTGCTGGCGATCCTGTTGCAGCGCGCCCGGGCGCTGGGCCTCGCCGGTGTGGCCGCGCCATTTCTGTTGCTGCAATTTCTGTCCGCATTTTTGTTTTCCGAGGTTAGCTTCGGCATCTGGCAAAGCTGGTGGCAGGCGGTGCTATGGATCAATATTGCGCTGGCCGTCCTGCTTTGCAGGCCGCCGCCCGCACCGGAAAGGGCTCAGCCCGGTTGAAGGTAGTCCCGGCGGGGATGGATATTGCGACCGAGCAGCACAACGCTTAGTGATTTCAACAATGCGAACGGCATCCGAGCCATGGTCCAGATGGCCAGCCCATACCGGCACCGGGACATATAGACAGCGCGGGCTTCGTTGAAGATGGCCGCGTTGCGAAAGGCCAGGCTGAACAGCATCGATCCCGGATAGTGTTTCAAGGCCGCCGCATGACGTTCGGCGATGATTTGCCCGCATGCCAAGCGCCGCGCGGTGTGGCTGGTGATATTGCCTTCGGTAACATGGTATCGGGACAAGGCTTCATCAAAGACCACGAAGCGGTTGGCCGGATCGGCGAGCATGGCCAGCCAAAGATCAAAGTCCTGCGCGGTCTTAAGCTCCGGGTCGAGCCCGCCGGCGGATAAAACCGCCTCTCTTTTGGCCACCACAGTGCAAGTGCCAATAAATCCTTTTCGGTACAGCCCGACGAAAGAAATTGGCGCGGCGCGAAACCGGCTCGCCGCATCGTTGAGCCTTTCGGCGCCCGCTTCGGCATGCAGATTGTTGTGAGCAACCAGAACGATGGCCGGATCATCAAAGTACGGCAGACTGCGTTCCAACTTGGCGGGCAACCATTCATCGTCGGCATCCAGAAACGCAACATAGTGCCCGGCCGCTTCCATGATCGCGCGGTTGCGCGCCGCGCCGGCTCCGCCGTGATACTGGTGGAGGACGGTCAGGCGAATATCGCCAAGCAGCCCGGCCGAGGATTTTGCCGCTTCCAAGGTTCCGTCGTCGGAGCCGTCATCAACGACGATGACTTCCAGCGGCCGCAACGTCTGATCGGCGACGCTGGCCAGCGCCCGGCCGATGGTCCCGGCGGCACGATAGGCGGGAACAATGACGCTGATACCGGCGCCGGATATATTATTCAAACTTGGTATTTAGCCAGCGGACCACATGATCGGCGGCAATCTGGTGGCCGGCGGGGTTCCAATGGCCGTCATGGGGGAAGTGGGTTTTTTCAAAGCCGCGATCCTTGAAGGCTTCGAGCGGATCAATGACGTTAAGCCCACGCGCCTTCAATTCATCGATAGTCTTCAAACGCATATCCCGGCTGTCGGCGTCTCCGGATTTGATCTCGGACCGGGTCGGAATGATCAGCACGGCAAAGGGGATGCTTTTGGCAAACCGGGCGCGCAAAACATTCAGTTCACGGGCGGTGTCGATGGCGATTTGGGGGCGGTCGGATTTTTCAGGATTGGCGCGGTAGGCATGCTCTTTTTTCAATATTCCTGACCGGATCAATAATTCGTTGACCACGCCAACCCGCTTCAAGGTAACCGCCAGAAAATTGTAGAGGGACGAAACTTCGGTGGCCAGTTTTTTTGCTTCGGACAGGGATTTGAGAGAACCGCTCAGGCTGGTCGGCTTAACGGCGGACAATTTCTTTTTGTTTTCCGCTTCGCAGTCATATTTCATGACATCGTTTTCCATGACCAATCCGACCACCACTGCTTTGGGCTCAAAATCACGCGGCGGCATATAGGACATGAGCTGATAGGCGCAAACGTCATTGCCTGGCGCGGCCAGATTGTAGGCGGCAAATTTCTGCGATACCTCGATCAATTCGGAATAGGTTTCCCGGCGTTCCACGCCCCAGCCGAAAGTCATCGAATCGCCGATCACCCAAATCTGGCCATCCGAAGCAGACAACGGCTCGGCATTTCTCAAACCCGATCCATTGATCCGAATTTTGATTCGGAAATCACCATTGTTCTGTGCGAAATAGCCATCAAATTTCGGCTTACCGAGACGTAAATATCCATGGCCGGGCACTTCAACAAAACCCATGAAGCGCCCGCTATAGAATTCCTGCCAGTTGGGTAGGAAAAACCGGAGCAGAATTTCGGCGGCGACAATCATCAAGACAAGGCCGATCAGCGTCGCGGCAATAGCGCCGCCAAAGGACTTGGTCGGTTTCGAATCGCTCATGCAGGGCCGGCCTTTTCGCCAATGACATCAAACAATGCGCCTTCGCGGGCGATGCTTCCGATCCACGACATTTGAGTAATGGCGCGCTGGTAGGAATTGCCAGGCTCGGTCTTTGCGAACAAATTTTCCGCGCCTTCGCCGGAGGTGCCGAGTATGGCCGGCGAACAATTGCGAAAAGCAACCCCAAATTCCTCAAACCAACCCAGAACCTCGTCGACGGAATGCCAGGTTTCGTGGGGATTGAAATATTGATCCTTTATCCAAATCTCGGCTTTACGCTCATCGACGATGCGGTTGCGCACCACATAGTCAATTTTGGGGCCCAGCAAATTGATCAGCTTCGATCGGATCCAGGTGGGGATACGGGCGTAAGAGTTATAAAGCCCAACCATGATGATGCCGCCTGGTTTTAGTTTTTGAACAATATGGCCGAAGGCTTTTTTGGCATCATATGTGTGATGCAGGACGCCGTGGGATATGGCGACATCGAAGCTGTTGTCCTTGATCGCCAGATCGAAAATATTCATTTGGATGAAGGCGCTGCGTTGCAGCTGGTTCCGCTGGCGATGTTCCTCGGCCAACTTCAAGCTGCTGAGCGACATATCGATACCGAGAACATAGTTGTTGTTGAGTTGCAGAAAATGGGAAAGCTGGCCGGTGCCGCAGCCGCATTCGAGAATGGTTTTGTTGTAGCCGATGGCGCCCAGCAAATCGGCGGAAAAGGGATTTTGGCTACCCTTCTGTACCAATTGCCCGAACTCCTCCAACCCTTCGTAGTTCGGAAAGGGATTTTCTTCGTAAAAGCTTTTGACCCGCCCGGTCACGTCCACGCCGTCCGCGTCCAGGGTCCCATACAGCGACGGAACGCTATCGACAAAGCCAAAATCCTCGCCGGTTTCTCGGCATTGGAAGCGGTCTTCGAATATATCCAGGCTGGTATCGTTGCTTCCCGACGGCGCCTTTAAATTGCGCAGAATTTTTTTCGATATAGCCGCGCCGGGTGATCCGGTCATCTTATTGGTCTTCTTTCAACAGCACAAAATTTTCCAGCACCAGAACGTCCATCTCGGTCGCCATGAAGCACCGATAGGCGTCTTCGGGCGAACAAACGATGGGCTCGTCGCGGACATTGAAGCTGGTGTTCACCAGCACCGGACAATCGGTCAGTTTTTTAAACGCGTCGATCAGGCTATGCAGTTTTGGATTGGTGTCTTCGTGGACGGTTTGCACCCGCGCCGAATAATCCACATGGGTTACCGCCGGAATTTCGCTGCGCACCACATTCAGCTTGTCGAGGCCGATGCGCGCATTGTCAGCGTCCGAGACCGTCTTGCGCCGTGATTTTTCGACTGGCGCCACCAAAAGCATGTAGGGGCTTTCCTCTTCAAGATCGAAATATTGGCTGGCATCGCCGGCGAGCACGGCCGGCGCGAACGGGCGGAAACTTTCCCGGTATTTGATTTTGAGATTGAGTACCCTTTGTAGGCTTTCGGAGCGGGCATCGGCCAGGATCGAGCGGTTGCCGAGGGCGCGCGGTCCAAACTCCATGCGCCCCTGGAACCAGCCGATCACCTTGCCGCCGGCCAGATATCCGGCAATATCGCTGAGCAATTCATTATTGTTCAATTCGTTGTAGCTGGCGCCGTGATCCACCAACACCGAGCGGATTTCTTCCCCGCCATAGGCCGGGCCGAGATAGGTTCCCTTCATGGCGTCGCTGGTACCATTGGCCGGGTTTTTTTCCGCATGGCCCAAGGTGCGTGCGATGGTCAAGGCAACACCCACCGATGCGCCGGCGTCGCCTGCGGCCGGCTGTATCCAGATATTTTCAAACGGTCCTTCGCGCAAAATGCGACCATTGGCGACACAGTTGAGCGCGACGCCGCCGGCCAGACACAGATTCTTTTGACCCGTGTCCCGGTGCAGCGCGGCAACCAGTTTCAGCACGATCTCCTCGGTGACTGTTTGGATCGACGCGGCCAGATCCATCTGGCGTTGCCCAAGCGGCGCTTCCGGCGCATGGCGCGGCGCACCGAACAGGGCGTCGAACCTGGTATTGGTCATCGTTAGACCGGTGCAATAGTTGAAATAATCCATGTTCAGGCGAAACGAAAAATCATCCTTCACATCAATCAGATTGTCGTAGATCAGGGACGTGTATTTGGGCTCGCCGTAAGGTGCCAGGCCCATGACCTTGTACTCGCCATCGTTTACCGCGAACCCCAGATAATAGGTAAAAGCCGAATACAGCATGCCAAGGGAATGGGGGAAGCGGATTTCTTTGGCCAGATTGATCTCAGACCCGTTACCCTCGCCCAAGGTAGTAGTCGCCCACTCGCCAACCCCGTCCATGACCAGAATGGCGGCGCTATCGAAGGGCGACGGATAAAAGGCGCTGGCCGCATGGGAATGGTGGTGATGACTAAATAGAATTTGTTTTTCCTCGATAGCGCCCAACCCGAGCGCCTTCAACTCCTTCAATATGAGACCTTTTTGAAAGATCTTCTCCTTGACCCAAACTGGGATTGCCTGGACGAATGAGCCGAGTCCCCTTGGCGCGAATGCCAGATAGGTTTCCAGGAGCCGGTTAAAGGTCAGCAGCGGCTTGTCATAAAATCCAATGTAATCGATGTCATCGAGGGCCAATCCGCCTTCCTTCAGACAATAGGCGGCGGCCTGGCTGGGAAATTGATCGTAATGCTTGATCCGGTTGAAGCGTTCCTCCTGCGCGGCCGCGACAATTTCGCCGTCCTTGACCAGGGCGGCGGCGCTGTCGTGATAATATGCGGATATGCCGAGAACGTTCACTAAAATATAGCGTAGATAAAGGGCGTGATCGCGGTGCTTTGGGCCAAAACCAACAGCCCGCCAAGGGCAACCAGACCGATGATGACCGGCGCCAGCCAGAACTTGCGGTAGACCGTCATGAATTTGAAAAGCTGTCCGAGGGTCGAAATCATGGGTAGGCACTCTCAGCGGAAAATCGGTATATGAGAAGAAAATTAAAACAGATCATGTAAGGTTTCGGCGTCGGTCTGGCGGTCGACTTCGGAAAAATAACTACCGCTGTTCTGGTCCGGGCGGCGATGCATGGGATCATTTCCGAACAGGCGCATGGTTAAGCCCATGGGAACAACAATCAAGAAAAAAAAGCTCCCCAAAAGGATATAGTTGGTCACATGGCTCATCATCAATGCAAAGCCATGCCAGATGCGGTTCAAGGGCAACAGCGCCACCGGAACGATTAGGGCAACGGCAATCAAAGTTGCGGCCAACACCGCCAGCCAGACAATCCAGCGGTCAAAAAATACCACGCCAACCGCCAAAATCACGATCATGACGGAGGCAAGCATCAAACCAAATTTTCTATCGTTTAGTCTTTGCACGATTATTCAAATTGTAGTGGATGGGTTTTTGGGGCACGGTATTTCGAAGGTCGATGGTCGCTAAACTAAATTAAGCGCTCTTCAAAAGCAAAAGTTTGATTGGGACGGATAGTTCGCTCTACAAGTTGCATTGGGGCTGGACCGCCCAAATATTGGACTGAGCGCTGGAAACATTCAGATTTTTTAAGGTCCGCGAGCCGAAACGGGTATAGGGGATGATTTCTTCCAGCACCACGCAGCCAGCGAGCTCAAGTTTTTGAACTGCCGCCAGCAGAGTACCCGGCTCTCCAATTCCCGACTTTGGCGTGTTCAGCGCCAAATGAGATAACCCTTGCATTTTGAGTTGCTCGAACAAAGTTTTTGGATTGATGCGCCCCGGCCGCGTATCAATCAGGATTTGGGCGTAGGACGCGACAAAAAAGGATTTGGCTTTTATGTAATATTGAAGCTGGCGATCCCAAACCAATATCCCCTTGATATCTTTGTTTGCGTTAATTTTTCGGACAACGGGATAGGCGAATACATTTCTGTCCAAAAAACTGTCATCGGTTTCGCCGGAGACCATGTGCCGGATAAACTCCACGCTAAACAAGACATGGGCGCCAAAATTGACAGCCAGGGACAATAGAACCGCAAGAGCGGCAGCTCCACGATATTTTTTCGTGTACTGGGATGCGGCGGCAACCCCGGCGCAGAGAAGCAACAGCGGAATAATGGGTAGAATGTGCCTGATTTTGGGAATGACCCCGAAATTAAACCAGAGCACATAAAAGACGAAAATCAGCAACGCAACCGGAAATAGCTGGCTTTGAATGATGCTCTGCCTGGCTTTCCAAAGCGACAGCATAACCAGCGGAGCCAGCAATAAAAATAAAGGCCCAAGGCCGATCCGCCCGGAATCGATTGCGTGCGGCGGCGCCAAGGTTGCGATGAACGGATAACTCAAAATCCAATGCCAGCCGTTGGTGACGTCCGCGCGCCGGATTAAATATGATTTCAAGTCCGAATTGAAATCCGAATTCCAAGCCACGTCGTTGGCGGTCCCTAAGAATTGGAACAACTCGTACATCATCGGAAATACCGGATTGCCCGTATGCACGAAATTCCAGCCATACCATTGGGTGCCGGCAATCGCCAAAACCACGCAATAGACTACCAGGCGCTTGAGCACCGGCCCGCCCGTCGACAAAAGTGCCGCGGCAGCGGCGGCAGCGAACAACAATCCCAGATATTTGCTGGCCGCATAAAAGCCGGCGCCAAGCGCCAATAATATGATCGGCGATAATTTATCCGAATTGCGGCTATCGATAAGTCCGAGTGCCGCAATCAGCACGAACATGGCCATGCGCGCCTCGATCTGGCCCGAGCCGGCGCCAAAGACCATGGCCGGAAATGTCTGAAACAAAAGCGCCAGCGCCAGCGCCCAGTTGAACGAAACGTAGCGCAATGCAATGGCGAACAGGAGGCCCGACGCCATCCAGCCGCTGACAAAGGCCCAGCCCGTGATCGCCCAGGTGGCGCTTGCCTCGCCGCCGGCCGAGCCCATGAAATAGGCGGCGGTGTAGCTCATATGGACCAGCAGAGGGATGGCGCCCTGAAACCGCACCGGTACAAAGAAAACATTTCTAGCTTCGGAGAACCGGCGCGCCAAGGTGAAGTGATAGGCCAGCGTATCGCCGTCGGCGGGCGGCGATATGGCTTCGAACAGATCAAACAGGGCGGCCAGCGCCAAAAGGACGATCAAGGCCCAGGAAACCAAATCGAGGCTGGGCGCGGGCCGGGTATGGTTGGCGGCGATAAAATACAAAATATTGCCCAGCGCCAATATCAGGCAGAAACCCCAAAGCACCGGGCTGGTCAAAAGCCCACCGGTTCCGATCCAGAACAGCAACCAGCCGAGAACGCCGAAACCGACAGCCACGCCCAACATGGTGCGCTCCAACGGCGCCCGGTCATCCATCAGCCCCAATAGACGCAAGCCGAAGGCGCCGGCGCCGAAACAGGCGGCGGTTAGCGCGATTACCGACAGGATTGCGATCACGTGAGGCCCAGCGAGCTTAGAAGCGACAAAAATATATTTTCAAACTGCAGCAGGTAAATCGCGAACATGACCAATATCCACAAATAAATTGCCGCAGAACCGAAGCTGTTTGTTATTTTATTCATTGTTTTCGCCGGAAAATTCTCCCCGGTCGACAAGCCGGGTAAAAGGCGCGCACCGTTGATAAAGCTCGTCATAGGTCCCTTCATCGATGATCACGCCACCATCCAGGTAGATCAACTTGCTGCAATCGCGAACCGTGCTCAGCCGGTGCGCAATGACGATCAAAGTCACTTGGCCGTGCAAATTCTTGATCGACTGGTTGACCTCCCACTCGGTTTCCAAATCCAGCGCCGAGGTTGCTTCGTCGAGGATCAGAACCTTTGGTTTCCGGTACAAGGCCCGGGCAATACCGACGCGTTGGCGCTGGCCGCCAGAAAGCTTTACACCGCGCTCGCCGATGTTCGTGTCTAGCCCATCGGGAAGATTTTTGATGGTCTCTTGCAGTTGCGCCTTAGATAAAGCCTCTTCCAAGTCCGCCTCGTTGATATCAGCATCATCGATGCCGATGGCTACATTGCGGCGCAGAGTATCATCGAGGAAATTGATCGACTGGGGCACCACCCCCAGCAGGTGCTGCCATTCGCGCATATGATCGGTGATATCTTTACCATCGATGAGGATGCGCCCGGCATCAGGACGCAATAGCCCAAGAAGCAAGTCCGCCACCGTGGATTTTCCAGCGCCAGATACACCGACCAGCCCCACCGATTGTCCGCATCGAATTTTAACACTGATGTTCTTGACGACACGTTTTGTGAGTGACTTGTCATATCCGTAACCAACACCCTCTAGCTCGATGACATCATCAAACTTTATGCTGTTTGCAGCGCCATTGTTTCCCAAATTCGTCGACCTGGCGGATTTTACACTGAGGTCAGGCGCAATTTCATTGAGAGCGGCAAATCCGGATTTTATTCCGTTTACGGACATCACTATCCGGTTGAAGGACGGTAAAATTCGCATCGCCGAAACGGCAAACAGAGCAAGCAAAGGCAGGATATTGCCTTTGTCATTGCTCAACACGGCCACGACTACAACCGTAACAATTCCAATAGGCAAAACAGATTCGAACACCAACCGTGGCGTCTGCGTCAAGATGCCGTAGGACCGATAATTTTGCGTATAGCTCGAAATCAATTCTGCAAACGTTCTGATAAAATGCTGTCCTAAATAATATAATTGGATATCCCGAAAATTGTTTAGACTCTGATTTAAATTCTGCAAAACTTCTTTTTCCAAAAAATGGCGCTCCTCGCCCAAACGCGTCATCCGCCGCCCCAGAAATTGATAAATAACCAAGAATACCGTTCCAACAAACGCAAATGCGATGCTTGCCGCAACCGGTTCCGCAACCAGCGTAATTATCAGAATGGTAATGGCGACCAGCGATTCCGTTATGAATTCGATAAATCCGGTGAAGATACCGGCGTGCACGGAACGCACGGATATGAAAGTGTTTCGAATATAATCCGCCGAGTTCCGCTGAATGAACTGCTCATAGGTCTGGTCCAGGTAGCGGGACAGCAAGCGTTTGCCATCCCGTGCTATTCCATCATTCACAAAGCTAACCCGATAGCAAATTACGATATACAAATATGAATTTTTGAAAATGATAAAGGCGGCAATTCCAATACTCAATGTTGTAATTAGCAAATTGCCTTCTAAAGCATAACGATCCGCAATTTGCCCCAATATTCCGAATTTGGATATAGTGGCCGGATCGCCAATGACGCTGATCAGGACAAAAACAGAGGCGATACCCGCGCCTTCCAATACTGTTCCAACAATAACCAGAATCAACAATACGACCGCACTGGCGCGTGTCGTATCGTCAAGGGTCATCCAGCAAAGTTTTGCGGTCAATAACAATGTCTAGGGTATTTGTTTGCTAAGTTGCCTTATGAAACTTGAAATCAATCGGCACAATATAACAGTGGTGTCACAAAGTTTTCGTTGGGTTTGATCGATAGTTTGAGATTTCTCAAAAAGAATTTCTGCGTATTCATAATTTTGGAAAACGTGGTGGTTTGAACTCTTTGCAGTTGAATCCGCATTTCTTCGCGTTTTGGCCCCTCGAACAAGTTAACCATGACGAGGGGGCCCGGAGCCGTGCCCGCGTCGGGCTCATTTTCGCTGAGTTTATTTATATTCAGCGGCAGCTCGACGCGGGATTCCTCACCGGAATATCCAAGACTGGGAAACCGGGCAAACGTAAATTCTGACACATAGTCCAGAATGCGCTCCGGTACCTTGTCGTGAGATTTGATGATATTGAGAATGCGCGCGTCGAAGTCGGCCTTGTATTCGCTAAGCAAAATTAATCCAAATTGAATATTGATTTTGTCATATTCCACATCGATCAGTTTTTGGAAATTTTTATCTTTCATAAAATGCGTCGTAATGTCTTCCTTGCTATCGAACCATTCGCCGTGTGACGCGCCTTCAAACCGGTCGATAAATTCTGCGACGCCGGGCGCAAATGCTGGCGCCTGTTCATCAGACAATTCCGGCCGGGTGGCAATCTCTTCGAATATTTGGGTCGGATGGATACCAAAGGCCTTGGCCGTTTTTAGGAGCGGTCCATAAACGTCATAATTCCAAGTCAATTCAATGAAGAATTGCAGCCGGCGGAAGTAAAATAAATCGTCTTCCGACATGGTTGCTGTCTCGCGAAGGCTTTCTTCAAATTCAAACGCTCTGATCTCGCTTCCGTCGGGCGCGGTATAATTTCCTGCATCGCCGTGGATAAGGCGAAAGCGGGAGCGAAAATCAAACTTCTCGCGAGTCTCCCTTGAATTCAAATCCGTGCCCGCAAGCAATCTGAGATTATGCACATGCAGCTCATGCACATCGTAATCGATTAATTGGCGAAGCGCGTCCGAATGGCTGTCCCGCGTTTCGCCTGGCATGGGGATAATCAATTCCGAATAGGTCCGGTGGCCCATATCGTAGAATTGCTTCTGGTAATTTTTGTAAGTGTCTAGCGAAATATTGTCGCGTTTTATATTTACCAGAACTTCGGGATTGAGACTTTGGAATGACATGGTTGCCGTGGTCATGTCGTTTAATATATGGCCTATTTCCAGGTTCCGGTCGGTGGTGTTCTTAGCTACGAAGGTCTGTATATTCTGCGGCGTGCCGACGGTCTCCTTCAGAGTTTTAATCTTTTCGGCAATCTCGATGTCGCGCTTCAAAATGCCAAAATTCGCATCGCACAAAATCCAGTTGCGCGCCGATGATCGATTGGCCACATAGTCCATTTCGGCCAATACAGTCGCGAAATCCATCTGGCGCAGGAGATCCAAGGAGGCTGCACCCCAGGCGCAGAACCCGCATTTAAACGGACATCCCCGATTGGTTTCGAACAACGGCACCATGCCGAGATCGATAAATTTATCGAGTACGCCGGTGACGTATGGTGACACAATGTTATCGATTTTCTTGGACATTGGCCGGCGACCGGTGTCCCGCATTTGCCCATCTTTCATCCAAACAAGATTTTCGGGAAGATCATCGGGACTTGCGTACTCGGCGCCAAACCAAGCTATTAAATCAGCCAAAGGCTCTTCGCCGCCGCCGATGATGTAATAGTCTAGATAAGGATTGCTGTTGAAAAACTCGGTGCGCCATTCCGGATCGTCATCCATGTTCGGTCCGCCGCCGACGATCAGGGCATGGGGCAATAGTTTTCGCACCTCATTTCCGATGGCCCGGTTCAGATTAATGTTCCAGCTATAGTAGGAAATTCCAACAATTTCAGGTTTTCGGCCCGATATATCATCAAGTAGTTTTTGCGGATGTTTGTAGAGACCGATATCAACTGCGCCACCAAAATGGTCATCAGCATAGGCTTTTAGATAGCCAATATTCAACGGAATTGTAAGTTCGGTATCGGATACCGTATGCGTATGGCTTAAATCGGCGAGGAAAATTCTCATCGGTGTGTTGGTATGGCCCAGCGCCCGTTAGGGCTTGGCCCGTTCCTGTAATAAGGTTTCTGCAATCATAAAATCAAATTCCCGGTCTATGTCAACGGAGCGTTCCGGCGGCATCATATAACCTACCGCGCCCTTTCCATAAAAGCTTCTGGATTTCTGCAAATCGGAAACCCGGGCAACAAATACTGCGCCGTTGGGGGCCGCAATTTTCGGCAAATCCTGGCGGCGGCGGCTTTTTAGCTCATAAAAACTCTCGCCGGACTGGGGCTCAAGTTGGCCGTCGGACTTTAAGTAGAATGAGAGATTGGGATTGCTAGCCGGCTCGACGATGGTGAACGCGAAAGGTGCTTCCCGCTCTATACATAGCCGGATACAGCCGTCCAAATCCTCTGCCAGCCTAAGTGGTGAGGTCGGCTGCAACAGCGCCACATAATCATATTTTTCCGTCAGAGCCTCCAGAGCGTGCAAGATGGCATCTTCCACCGGACTTTCGTCAGTCGCAAATTTGGCGGGACGCGGAACGGGCGCTTCACAGCCATATTGACCTGCCACATCGACTATGAGCGGATCGTCGCTGGAAAGGATCAGCCGGTCGAGAGTCTGGGAACGCCTCGCTTCTTCGATCGTCCAGGCCAACAATGGTTTTCCACCAATCGGCCTGATGTTCTTTCCGGGAAGGCCCTTGGATCCGCCGCGCGCACACACGATGGCGATAACCAACTTATCATTTACCATGGTTAACCAGTACTTTCTCGCCTCACATCGCCAAAAAGCGCGACAATATCCCTAGGCCTGCTTGGCCGCTTTTTTCGGGATGAAACTGCGTTCCCATAATATTGTCCCGCCTCACGGCGGCGGTCAGTTGAATGCCGTCATAGTCAGCGAACGCCAATATATCCGATACAGCTTCGGGCCGAGCCGAAAACGAATGGACGAAGTAAACAGCCCGATCCCGACCAAACCCCTCAAGAAATGTTCCAGCCCAATCGGGCCCACTGCGTTCAAGCGTAGCCCAACCGATATGCGGTATTTTATGCCGGCCTCCATCAGCGCCAGACATCGGGATCGGTTGAACGCGTCCCGGCAGCAAGCCCAGGCCATCGTTCCAACCAAATTCTTCGCTCCCGTCAAACAACATTTGCATGCCCACGCAGATGCCTAACAAAGGCCGTTCCCGGCGGGCGTAGTCCAAAACCGCATCAAAAAGACCGTTTTCGATGAGATTAGCCACGCAGTGGCCGAAGGCGCCGACGCCGGGTAGTATCAATCGGTCTGCATCGTCTAGCATGGATGGCTGATCTGCGATGACAACATCGGCGCCGACATGATCCAGGGCGCGTTGCACACTAAGCAGATTGCTAGTGCCGGAATCCAACAGCATTGCACGGCTCACGCCATCGCCCGCACTGGCAATCCAGCGGCTCCCGCCCAATCTCGAATTTGAGGGAGCGATAGTGAGCCATAATGGAGGACATGGGCGATGGCTACCGCGTCGGCCCGGCCTGCCTCGACAACCTCGCCGAGATGTTCCAACTTGCCCATGCCGCCGCTGGCGATTACCGGGATCGACACCGCCTCCGAAACGGCGCGGACAAGCGCTACATCGAATCCCCGGCGCATGCCTTCTTTGTCCACGGATGTCAGTAGAATTTCACCGGCGCCTAGCTCTTGGCCGCGCATCGCCCATTCAACGGCATCGATACCGGTGCGCTCGCGGCCGCAGTCCCGATAAACTTCCCAACGGCCAGCAGCACGCTGCTTGGCGTCGATTTGTAAAACCATGCATTGCGATCCAAAGCGCTCGGCTATGGCACTGATCAAGCTGGGATTGAGAGTTGCTGCAGAGTTGACCGCAATCTTATCAGCGCCGGCGCGCAGCATATCGCGGGCCTCATCGACGGAACGCATACCGCCCCCGACAGTGATCGGAATGAACACACTATCTGCCGTCCGGCGAACGATTTCCATCATGGACTGACGGTCATAAAGACTGGCAACTGCATCCATATAGACGATTTCATCCACCCCTTCTTGGTAATACTGCACCGCGAATGTATTGGGATCACCGACTTTACGCACCCCTTCAAGCTGAATGCCCTTGATCAGGTTTGCCCCCTTGATGTCTAAGCGGGCTATGAGGCGTAGATGGGGCATCGTCAGTTTGTGATTGGATAGCGCAATCGCCAACCCTCATTTCCAAATTTCCAAAGATGCGGCGTCCGATGGCGGTCGGCCAGATGATCAAAATACTCGCGGTCCATATGCGGTTGCTCAAACATCTCTGAGGCGATGGGATATTCCTCTTCGGAAATGCTGAGATATTTAAACGTCTGCTCGATGAAACGTTCCGGAAACTCGCCATCATAGCGGTTAACCAGGGCTACTGATTCTTCGCGCGTGATGTCGTTGTTGCGCACTTCCTGCGCGGCGTCCGATGTGGCCCGTCCAATTCCAAATTTTATATGGCTGGTATAATAGTGCAAATCATCGATCCGATCATCGATGCTCGAGTACTTGGAATAGCTACCCGGACTGCGCTCCGGCGACGGCTCGAACCCACCATGTTCAACCGCATAATAATAGCAATCCTGTGGATGCCAGGGCAGAAA
>ENA-OREN01000329-OREN01000329.1-marine-metagenome-genome-assembly--contig:-NODE-329-length-70396-cov-6.801476_pt1 | contig 70396 bp, 72 predicted proteins | sample MGYA00248624_ERZ508555 | MGnify/ENA primary metagenome ERZ508555 (study PRJEB26222, sample SAMN06267773) | marine metagenome | isolation source: Saanich Inlet, British Columbia, Canada | place...
ATAAAGAAGTTAATGATATAATAAAAGCAATTATAAAAGTAGAAAATTTCTTTATTAAAAATGAATTCAAAACTTTACAAAATAATAGATAAAAAAAAATCAAAAGAATTAATCTTTCTTAAAAAGATTATTGAAAAAAAGATTAAAAAACTTTTACCTAAATTCAATTATAATTTATCAAAATTACATAAATTTGTTGATGGTAAAAAAATAAATAATATTAGATTGCAGTGTTTTCATGAGCTAAATTCTAAATTTGATTGGGAAAATATATTAAAAAAAATATGCCTAAAAGAAATTAAAGAAATTATTGGACCAGATATTCTCATACAATCAAAATTAAATTTATCCATACAGCTTCCAAACGATAAATCTTCAATATTGAATGAGCATTCAGATATTTGGTCTGCAGATACTCCTTTTCAAATAAATCTATGGATACCTCTTACCAATGCATTTAAGACAAATTCAATGTTTATTTTGGAAAAAAAACACTCCTTAAATACTTTTAAGAAAATTGTGAAACACAAAAAATATATATCAAAAAAAACAAACATTAATAAATTTGTTAATGTACCTTTTGGAAAAGTTTTAATTTTTAATCCAGCTCTTCTTCATGGAAATGTTTGTAACAAAACAAACTCAACAAGAGTTTCTCTTAATATAAGATTTAAATCTCTTTTTTCTCCCGAACCTAAAAAAAATCCAGATAGACAATTTGGAATATATTATAAAAAATTTTTAATTTCTGAAAATACTAAATTCGCGACAGAGGTATTAAACACAAGGATACTAAGTTGAGAAAATTATTGACCTATACGCTTCCAAGAACATTTAATAAATTTAATATACCTATAGCTATTCAAAGTAATTATTTAAAAGATTATGCTAAAAATAATAATTTTGAATTTTCATTACCAGTAACTGAAATTAAAACTAAAAATGTTTATATAGAATTGAAAAAAATTACAAAAAAAAAATCAGTAAATGTTGCCATGGTTTCAATATTTATTTTACCAATCGATGATTATAAATTATTAAATTTGTTAATGAATGATGTAAACAAAAACACTAGATTTCATTTTGCTTTAGAAAAACTTGTACTGAAAAATAATGAAATTTTAAATTGGGCTTATGATTATGTGAAATATAGACGTGTTATTAAAAATTTTTAATTTTTTTGTATGTATTTAACTTAAAAATAACAATTCTTAAAATTGTAAATAAAAATAAATTCAAAAAAATTCTTGTTAAAAGAAGATGAGAAACTAAATGAAGATAAATATTAAAAATGATAAATAAATTAATTAACAATATATCACCAAAGTCTTTTGCAATTTTTAAGGAGTTAATTCTTAAAAAAAAGAAAAATTTTTTAATTCTTGTATTAATGCTTTTGTTCCAAATTTTGATACTTTCATTAGCTATTGTTTCTATTATTCCATTGGCAGATTATTTAGTTGATGAAGAAATGAGAGATCCAAATAAAATTACTCAATTTATATTAAATTCTTTGAACTTTTTTAATATAGAAAAAAATTTAACATTCTTCTTCTTATTTTTTGCTGCAATGGCGATATTTAAAACTGTGGTTGAAATTATAATTACAAAACATATTTATCTAATTAGATATAATTTAGAAAAAGACCTTTTTTCAGATTTTACAAAAAAAATATTTAAAACTAATTGGAATTTTTTTTTTAAATATAATTCTGGATCCTTATTGAATACTTATACAAATATAATTAATCAAATATGTGCAGGTTTTACTGCTATAGCTGTACAAATCTCTAAATTTATTAAATTAATTGCGTATCTAGTCATACCAACACTTATTGATTATAAAATAACTTTGTTTGCAATTATTTTTGCCATAATTGCCTTGTTACCAGTTAAATTTTTTACAAAAATATCGTATGATTTAGGAACAAAAAATTTAAAAGCAAATGATGTTTTTTTAAAAAATTTAAGTGAGACATTTCAATCTATTAAATTAATCTTTGGTTTTAATAAGTCGGATGATACCTACAAAAAAAATCAAAGTTCATTCAATGAGGTAATCAAATATGGTTTAAAAACTGCATATTTAAATTTGTTTGTTTCAAATAGTTTTTACCCAATTGGTTTGGGGGTTGCAGCTATTACTTTTGCAATTTTTATGGATAGAGCCACCGACCTTTCAATTTTAGCTGCTGTATTTTGGAGTTTAGTTTCTGCGGTTCCAGTTCTTCAATCACTTGTTCAGGGCAACTTAGAAGTTGCTAATTTAAGTGCAAATTATGAACAATATAAAAATGTTGTTAAAGATGCTAATGAAATGAAATTTATTAATGGTGAAAAAAAATTTCTAAAATTAAAAAATTCCTTGGAATTCAAAGATGTAGTATTTTCTTATGATAATATTAGAAATGTAATAAATGATGTTAGTTTTGAGATAAAGAAAAATCAAACTTATTTAATATCTGGTGCATCTGGATCAGGTAAATCAACATTGATTGATTTAATAATGGGCTTTCAAAAACCATTATCAGGAAAAATATTTATTGATGAAAATATTTTATCAGATCTAGATATATTCAGTTATAGATCAAAGATAGGTTATGTACCTCAAGAACCTTTTTTATATGATGAAACCATATATGAAAATATTGTTTGGGCAAATCCGAACATTAAAAAAGATGAATTAGACTCAATACTAGATATTTCAAATTGTAAAGAATTTATAAAATCTTTTAAGGATGGAATAAATACAAAAGTAGGAGAAAGAGGCAATATGCTTTCGGGAGGTCAAAAACAGAGAATTGCATTAGCTAGAGCACTTGCAAAAAAACCTGAAATTTTAATATTAGACGAGGCAACAAATTCTCTAGACAAGGAGTCTTCAGCTTTAATTAAAAATTCATTAAGTGAATTAAATAAAAAATGTACAATTATAATCATTTCTCATGAACATGATTTTTTCAAAAATGTTAACGAAATTTTATATATGGATAATGGAAAAGTGAAAATGGAAGCTACTGAAGTGAGCAGTAATTCATAAATTATGTATAAAATAATTTATGTATTAAAGAATGCTAAATTTATACCTCAAATTATTTTAGTTTTAATTCTTACCTATATTTTTAATTTTAGATTTTACTCTTTTAATGTATCTAGAATTGGTCATTTGTCTGAAGATTATTTTATTTTTTTAAATAATAAGAAAAACTATAATTGCATTCTTTTTTTATCTCATCAGGATGTTGGTATTTGTAATCAAGAATTATTAGAAATAGTAAAAAAAAGATTTTTTTTCTTTCCATCATTTTTTTTTGAAGAACCAATAAAAATAATAAATAAAATAAGACAAAAATATGGAATTTTTAATCGCGTCAATCTTGTAAATAAAGATTTTAAAAAAAGTGGTTATGCTGGCTATAATTTAAAGCCAATTAAACTTTCATATTCTGAGAAACATAAAAAAATTTTCAATGATTTTTTAAAAAATTATAAAGTAAAAGAGGGAAAGTTTGTTTGTTTTTCTCTATGGGAAATGGGACATTTAAAAAATAAAAAAATTTTCTCCCATCATAAGCACAGACTTAGTTTAAATAATTTTAAAAATTATTATCAATCAATTAATTATTTAATACAAAATGGTTTTAAAGTTGTGCGAATTGGTAAAAATAATTCGATTAAATTAAAGATTAATCATAAGAACTATATAGATACTTCTAACATTTTGAATAAAAATGAAATATTAGACATAATGCTTTTAAATTATTGTAAATTTTTTGTCACTACAACTGGTGGATTAGATTATTTGGCTTACATGTTTAATAAACCAATGATTATAAATACACCAATTGTTGATAATGTATTTAGTGAAAAAAAAAATATTATGTACTTGTTAAGACCTCATTATTGTGGAAAAAAAAAATCAGAATTAAATTTTCAAGAGATAATGATTAATAGAGATTTAGGTTTCCTTCCTAAATATCAATTTCTTAAAAAAAAAAAAATTAGAATACTTGATAATAATAGATTTGAGATATTAAATTGTGTCAAAGATATCCTTAAGTTAATTAACGATCAAAAAAAGTATAAAAAATATCGTAAAATTTCAGAATATTATTGGGAAAAATATTTATTATATATTAATAAATCTCATAAAAAATTGTTACCATTTTATAAAAACATAAAGTGTCTATACAGTCCCTCTGCAATACAAAAAAATATGAGGTCTTATAGCAAAAAAAAAATTACTAATAAAATCTAGCATGAAGATTTGTATACTTTATTATTATATTGATAGTAAGTAAAAAATTAATAAAATAATATTAATTTAATTAATAATTATTAAATTAGCTAATTATTATATGAAGCTAAATAAATCAGAAATATTAAACTTTCAAAAAAACAGAGATGAATTTTTAATGTTTGATGAGGTTACAGAAGTTATACCTGGAAAAAGTGCAAGAGGGTATAAAAATTTAAACGAAGATTTATGGTTTTTTAAACTACACTGGCCGGGTGATCCAAATATGCCTGGAATGTTGCAGATAGAAGCTTTAATTCAATTATGTGCAATGTCAATTTTTACCCTCCCAGGTAACAAAGGCAAAACAATGTATGTGTTAAATGTAAATAATGTTAAATTTTTTAAGAAAGTTGTACCCAATAATAATTTTGAAATAATTACAGAAATTAAATCTTATAAAAGAGGAATAGCGGTATGCAATGGAACTGGATATCAAAATAATTTAAAAGCTTGTTCGGCTGACTTTAGTATGATATTAAAAGAATTTGCAGATAACATGTCAACTCCAAACAACAATTAACTATTATGCCAATAGCATCTTCACTTCTTGATAAACCTAGATTGATGGAAAAATTGAGAGCTTTTCATAGCTATGTTCAAAAAAATGATGGAAAGGTTGGTCAAAAAACAAGAGGTATTGATTTAAATTTTAATAATGCTTGTAATTTAAGGTGCAAATATTGTTTTACTAATTCTCCCAAAGGAGATCATGTCAAAGAATACCTTGATATTGGTGCAATTAGAAGATTAGCAGATGAAGCAGATGAGTTAGGTTATTTTGAATTTGATTTACAGGGAGGAGAATTGCTTCTTCAGCCAAAAAAATTATTTCAAGTACTTGAAGCAATTAAACCTGAAAGATTTTACATGTATTTAACTACAAATGGTTTTTATTTAGATGAAAAGATGGCTAAACGATTAGCAGAATATAAGGTTAGCAGAGTATCAGTTAGTATTGACAGTATGGATGAAAAAATTCATGATGAAATTAGGGGTAGAAAAGAATCTTGGAAAAGAGCAATGGAGGCTCTTAAGCATGTTAAAAATGTGGGTATGGACCCATATTTAAATATTACAGTTGGAAGATATAATGCAAATACTGAACACTTTAAGCAACTGTTAGATTATTCTAAGGATCATAAATATAAAACTCTTCTTAATGTTGCTGTTCCATCAGGAATGTGGCAAAATGCGGAGGACATTATATGCAATGATGAAGACAGAGAATATTTAAGAAAAATTAGAAAAGAATACAAAAATTTGGTCAGAAATATTTGGAATCCGTTTGATAAAAATCACGAAAAAATTTTAGGTTGTACAACAGTAAATAGAGTTTATGTTACACCAATAGGTGATGTTTTGGTGTGTCCTTATGTTCATATAAAAATTGGAAACATATTTGAACAAAGTTTAAAAGAAATTATCGATCATGGTTTTAGTATTAAATATTTTAGAAACCACAGTGATCTATGTTTGGCTGGAGAAGATAAGTCATTTATTAAAAATTTCATGACTAAAAGTGGTCAATCAATATTTAAACCAGCTTTAGCAAAAGATATTTTTAAAGAATCAGATTTTGTAAAATAATTTTTATGCTTCTAAAAAATGGATGTGGAGTTGTGACTGGATGCAACAGAGGTATTGGTTTAAGTATTTTAAATAATTTATCTAAACATGGTGCAGATATTTTTGCGTGTGTAAGAAATATTGATGAGGAATTTATAAATTTAAAAAAAAAAATTGAAAAAGAAAATAAAAATAAAATTGAAATTGTTAAATTAGATTTAAAAAGTGAGTCTTCGGTAAAATCTGCTGTATCTGAAATAAATAGTTTTAATAAAAACATTAATTTTATAGTGAATAATGGTGCTGTTATTCATAATAAATTATTTCAAATGACTAAAATAGAGGAGTTCTACGATACTTTTAAGATTAATTTTTTTAATCAAGTTTTATTCACCCAAGGTTTGATGAGAAATTTGATTAAAAAAAAAGAAGGTAGTATTGTTTTTTTATCTTCCTCAGCAGCAAAGGACGGTAACTTAGGGAGGAGCGCCTATTCATCATCAAAGTCTGCTTTAACTTCATTTTCAAAAGTTTTATCAAGGGAATTGGGTATTTATGGTATTAGAGTTAATTCTATTTCCCCGGGGTTAACTAATACTGAAATGATGAAACAAAGCACAAGTCCAGATAGTCTTGAAAATATTTTAAAGGATATACCTTTAAAAAGAATTGGCGAACCAATTGATATATCAAATTTTATATTATTTTTAGTTTCAGATTATTCAAAATATATAACAGGACAAGATTTTAGACTTGATGGCGGTTTAAAATGATCAGTCATATTGATTTAAAAAAATATGCTAAAAATTTAAGAAAAACTATTTTAAATACAGCTTATAAAGCTGGCTCTAAAAGTGCACATATTGGAGGAGCACTTTCATCTGCAGATATTATCTCTGTTTTATTTGGCAAGGTAATGAATTTTGATAAAGAAAATAGGGATTATCAAAAAAGAGATAGATTTATTTTGAGTAAAGGCCATGCTTGTTTGGCATATTATGCTGGATTATTAGAAAAAGGATTTTTTTCTCAGGAAGAACTTAATACTTTTGAGGAGGATGGTAGTAATTTTTTAGGCCATCCTGTTATGAATAAAAATTTAGGGATTGAATTTTCAACTGGATCATTAGGAATGGGTTTATCAATCGGAATTGGATTAGCTTTAGCGTCAAAAAAAAAAAAGATCGATTTTAAAACATTTGTATTATTGGGAGATGGTGAGTGTAATGAGGGCTCAGTATGGGAGGCTGCTATGTGTGCTCCAAATTTGAAAATAGAAAATTTAGTTGCAATTATTGATAAAAATAAATTTCAACAGACTGGCACTAACTCTGAAATAATGAATGTTGATCCTCTGGATGAGAAGTGGAGCACTTTTGGATGGAATGTTTCGTCTATAAATGGAAATGATGTATTAGCATTAGCTGATTATTTTGACAATATTGACTATAAAAAGCCCAATTTATTAATAGCAAATACAACAAAAGGGAAAGGCTTTAAATTTTCTGAAAATAACAATGCTTGGCATCATGGAGTTTTAAGTAAAAAAATTTATGAGGATGCGTTAGATGAAATTGAAAAATAAAATGAAATTTAACGAAAAAGATATAAAAACCTGGTCTCTTATTGGTCAAAGAGCAACATTTGGTCTGAGGGCACTGGAATTAGTTAAAAAAAATAATAATTTCATCATACTCACATCTGATGTATCGACTTCTGCAGGTTTAGACAGGTTTAGAAAAACATTTCCATCAAACTATGTAGATGTAGGTATAGCTGAACAAAATTTGATTGGAGTTGCTTCAGGCTTAGCAAGTGAAAATTTTAAGGTTTTTACAACTACATTTGCTCCATTCCAAACCCTAAGATGCTGTGAACAAATAAAGGTAAATTTAGGGTATATGAAAAAAAATGTAACAATGGTAGGTTTGGCGAGCGGTCTAGCTTTAGGTCCTTTAGGATTTACTCATGCATGTATTGAAGATGTTGGAGTTATTAGATCAATTCCTAATATTACAATTATTTCTCCAGCTGATTGTTTTGAGCTTGTTAAAACTTTAGAAGCATTAATGAATTATGAAAAACCTTGCTATGTTAGATTGACTGGAGGTTCAAATAATCCTAGAGTTTATAATTCAGATTATAAATTTGAAATTGGCAAGTCAGTTGAATTAAAATCTGGTAATGAATTTACGTTATTTTGTACTGGCCCAACAGTTTATAATTGTTTAGAGGCAGCAAAAATTTTAGAAGAAAAAAATGTTAGTGTGTCAGTAGTTAATATTCATACAATAAAACCAATAGATGAAAAAATAATTTTAGAAAAAATAAAAATTAATAAAAATATTTTTACTGTTGAAGAGCACAATATTGTTGGTGGTTTAGGAAGTGCTGTTGCAGAAGTAATGTCGTCTAATTTTAATAATTGCAAACTAATAAGATTGGGCATAGATGATTTATATCCAAGAGGTGGAAGTCAAAAATATCTCCAAGATCTATATGGACTTTCAATAGATAAAATTGTATATAAAGTTCTAAAACAGAAAGAAATTTTATAAAATGAATAATAGCGATAAATATAAAAAAGTATTTACAGACTCACTTTCGATTGATAGTGCAAATATTTCTGAAGAACTGAAATATAATGAAATTCCTGAGTGGGACTCTATAGGTCACATGACGCTAATGTCTGAATTAGAAGATGGATTTAATATTTCTTTAGAAACTGATGATATAATTGATTTTAGTTCTTACAAAAAAGGAAAAGAAATTTTAACTTCAAAGTATGGAGTAAAGTTTTAATATAAAAATATAATAAGTGTTTTGTCTAACCAAATATATAATTTAATCAAAAAATTATGGCCAATAAACAGAAGTTTATCTGGAAAAGGAAATAGACAAACATTAAAAATACTCAAAAAAATTAATCCTTTATTAAAAATAAAAAAAATTACTTCAAATAAAAAAGTATTTGATTGGAAAATCCCTTTGGAATGGAATGTAAAAGATGCATACGTTAAAAATAAAGAAGGTAAAAAGATAGTAGATTTTAAAGACAATAATTTGCATTTAATGGGATATTCTGCTCCATTCAAAGGATTAATCTCATATAATAACTTGATAAAAAAAATTAATTTTATTAAGTCAAAACCAAACTCAATTCCTTACACAACTTCCTATTATAAAAAAAGATGGTCTTTTAATATGAGTTTTTCAAATTTTAAAAAATTAAAAAAAAATGAAGAATACTTTGTTAATATAAATTCAAGCTTTGTTAAAGGTAATATGAATTATGGGGAAATTTTTTTTCCAGGAAAATATAAAAAAGAAATTTTATTTTCCACTTATATATGCCATCCGTCAATGGCAAATAATGAGTTATCAGGTCCAGCAGTTTCTATATTTCTCTCTAAATGGCTCACTAAAAAAAAAAGAAACTATTCCTATAGATTTATTTTTATTCCAGAAACAATAGGCTCAATTAACTATATTAATAAAAATTTAAGATATCTTAAAAAAAACGTTCTGAGTATTTTTAATTTAACTTGTGTTGGTGACGATAAATGTACATCATTTATGCCAACTAAATATGGCAATACAATTGCTGACAGGATAGCAACCAAAATATTAAAAAAAAAAAATATTAATTACAAAAAATATTCATGGTTAAAGAGGGGAAGTGATGAAAGACAATATATGTCTGTTGGAGTAGAAATTCCAACCGTATCAATAATGAGTTCTAAATATCATGAATACAAAGAATACCATACCTCTGATGATAACTTAGATTTTATAAGCCCAAAAGGATTGAATAAAAATTTTAATATTCATAAGGAGTTAATTATTTATATTGAAAAATTAAAATTTCCTAAAAATGCTATTATTTGTGAACCCAATTTAGGTAAAAGAGGACTATATCCAAGCACAAATAATGTAACTCAAAAAAAAACAAAATTAAAAAAATTAGCTAAAAATGTTCTTAATTTTTTATCATATGCTGATGGATGTAATTCATTAGAAGATATATCTAAATTAATTAAATTAGATTTTAAAAGTACAATTAAATTGTCTGAAATATTATTAAAAAAAAGATTAATTTATTTTTAAATTAACTAATTTGTTTTTAATATATATTTAAGTTTTATTAAAGTTTCAATTATTCCGGAAAAAATAAAAGTTGAAATTAGGCTATATGTAAAAAAGGGTATAGCAAGTGTGTAGCATAATAAAAAACCATCAAAAGTATATCCATACGATCCGTGAGACCAAACGCCAAAATTTGTAATTATAAAAAATAAAACAGACCCCAGCAATGCACCCAAAACTCTTTTAATAATATTTTCAGTAAAATATTTAGAAATCAAGCCTATAAAAATTATACTTCCCCATGTGAAGTATACCGTATTGTGAAATCCAATAAAATAATCTGTTATAACAAAACTTAAAATTAAAGCTGGAATAAATCTAACACCCAACATAGCTGGAACATAAAAACTAAGAGCTAATAGACTAGTAAAATTTGGTGGATGTGGAACCAGTCGGCTAGCAGCTATTATCATGAATATAGCTATAGTTGTCTTTAAGTAATGCATGCTAAGTTTATATTCAAAAAACATTACTTAAACAAGAAAAGATTTATTCAAATTATTTAAATAAATAACCTAGTTTTTTTGATTTTTTTTTAGCCTGCTTTTTACTTTAAATAATATTCTTTTCATCGCTATCAAGATAAGTCGAATAAGCTATTTACTTCAAAATTTTTTTAAAACATATTTATAGATTGATCATTTAGATCAATCCATACGCAATATCAATGAACGATGAATCTACGGTATTTTAATTTTTTTAATTCAACATTATAGATTTATAGTTAAGAGTTAAAATTGTTTTTTCAATTTAACATTTAACGATCTACCTGGCGTACTATAGTTCAAAGCTTCATTGTATTTTTCATCTAATAAATTTTTTAATGAAAAATTTAACTTATAGTCATTCTGTAATCTGTAATCAGCGTATAAATTAATAAGTGAATAATCGTCTAAAATAACTTGTGCAAAGCTATTATCGCTCCCACCATAGTCTCTTCTTTCACCAACATATTTATATTGAGCAGTACCAGTTAAATTATTATTAAATTTTTTCACAATAGTTGAGCTCACAACATTTTTTGGAACTCTTACATTCATTTCATCATTACATGAATCACCAGGATTACTACAAGTCGAACCATCATAAGATTTTGTGAAAGTATAACCAAAATCGACGCTTAGATCTTTTGTTGGTTCCCAATTTGAGGATAATTCTAACCCACGACTATAATTTGTAGCTGAAGTATTTTTTTGAACATAGGTATTTCCATTATCTGTATTTGATGCCCATCCACCTATATAGTTTTCATATTCTATATTAAAAACTGTAGCACTAAAAGTTAAAGCATTTTCAGGTATTCTTTTATCTATTCCAATATCAAAACTAGTACTTTCTTCTGGTTGTAGAATTGAAACATCTTGAACTGTAGATCCAAAAAAATATTCATTTAAAGTAGGAAATCTTAAACCTGTTCCAAAACTTGATCTAATTTTTGAATTGTTATCTAGCCTATAAACAATTGTTGCTCTACCTGTTCCGTAATCTCCAGCAATAGTATGACTATCTCTTCTAAGACCTGCTGTAGCATAGATTTTTTCTAGTGGTCTGAATTGTAAATCTATATATTGTGAACTTATTTCTTCTTCTTGAGCCATGTATCGTTCTGATCCATATGTACCTGCTGCAACTCCTATACCATAATTTGTTGGTATTTCGGCCTCATCCACCTCGTACTCCAATCCATAAATAATTTTTGTATCAAGGTTTAAATTATATTGACCCGCTAAACTAACGGCATCTCTTTGACCTTCAAACATTTTTTTTGTAGGTGTTGACTGGTTATATCCTGTTACAGTTTCTCTTAGAAAATATGTTTTATTGAATGAAATTGTGTTTAATAAGTTTCCATTATCCACAATTAACTTAGTACTAAATAAAGTTTGCTGATCATCTGAACTATTATCATCCGTTGAAGACAATGAAACTGAATCATATTCAAGAAAAGTATCAGTATAATTAATATAGGTTTCATTTCTTATCTGATCATTTATTTGATAACCAATATTAGCTACATAATTATCATTTCTGTATCTGTCGTTCTCATCGTCATCAATTCTAGCCGAAATACCATCTGAACTAAAATTTGTTATATCGAAAAAATAATCAAATTTATCTTGTTTACCATCATATGAAAGATTTACATTACGAGTTCCAAATGATCCTTCTGATATAGATCCGTTTTGATTGTGGCCTTCTTTACCTTTTTTTGTAAAAAGATTGACGGTCCCAGCAATTGCTCCACTTCCATATAAGGTTGACTGAGATCCTTTTAATACCTCAACTGATTCTAGAGAACTATTCATTAGATTGCCAAAATAATAATCATTCGATGGAGTTGATGGATCAGATAATTTTATTCCATTAAGATATACTGTACTATATCTTTTGGGCTGACCCCTTAATTGAATTCCTGAAACACTTCCGTATCCCCCAGATTGAAAATAATTCATACCCATTAAATTTTCACTTAATATATCTCCAACAAAATTTTCACCTGAATTAGAAATTGTTTCTTTATTAATAATTGTAACATCACTTCCAACAGTACTTTTCGATTGCTGTGATTTACCAGCTGAAATAACAATAACTGGAATATTTTCTGCATAAACTTTTACAGATTGAAAAAACATAAAAAATAATAAAGATATACTTAGTCTTAAAATCATACGACACATACTTTTTTAGAGCATTTTGTTAAATTCAAAATGCTGTTAATTTATGCCGATGCTTATTTTTCATAGTAGAATTAGGCTTTTCCTGGCCATCATTCAACAACGGGCTATACTGGGTGGCACTCCGACTTTACGGTTGCAGGAACAGCCAGTGAAATTAACACTGATTCCCCACCAAATTTCAGTATGAATTTTATATATAAAATGATTTTTTAATGTCAACTTTAAAATTTGATAAATGACATATTTTGTATAGAATATTTTCTTTTATGACAAATAAAATACATTTAACAAAAACTAGAAGGCAAATTCATAAGTTAGATAATCTTCCTATTTATGACCGATCTTTAGTTGATTATTCAAAATATAACACAAATGTTGGTCACGCAGGTGTAAAATACTCAATGGCTGTTCAGGCAACAAGAGGTTGTCCTTATAGATGTTTTTATTGTGATGTTTATAAGACAACACTTCATCATTTCAGAAGATCTGTTGATAGCATTTATGAAGAAGTAAAAATGATCGCTGATATGGGTGTAAAGAGAATAGAATTTATAGATGATATTTTTAATGTTAAAGAAAAAGATTTTGTTGAATTTTTTAATAGAGCAATAAAAGACAACTTAGGTGTTAGTTTTTTCTTTCCCACTGCTTTAAAAGGAGATTTATTAAATAAAGAAGTAATAGATACCATGATGCAAGGAGGTGCAGTTGGAGTAAATGTATCTTTAGAGTCTGCTTCTACAAGAATGCAAAAAGTAATGAGAAAAAATTTAAATATTGAAAAATTTAGAGAAAATTTAGAGTATATTTGTAAAGAATATCCTAGCGCTGTAACAACTTTAAATACTATGCATGGTTTTCCAACAGAAACTGAGGAAGAAGCAGAAATGACTCTTGATTTTATTCTTTCGATGAAATGGGTACACTTTCCATATACACACATAGTTAGAATATTCCCTGGCACAGATTTAGAAAAATTTGCAATTGAACATGGTGTGAACAAAGGAGCTATAAATGATGCAATTGATAAATCATATCATGAGATCGCACCAACATTACCATTTAAAAAAGAATTTACAGATCAATATAAATTAAAATTTTTAAAGGAATACGTTTTAAATAAAGAAAGATTAAAAAAAGTACTTCCAATTCAAATGAAACATTTTACAGAAGATGAATTGAATCAAAGATATAGCAGTTATTTTGTTTCAAGAATAAATGGATTACAAGATGTTTTAAGGATGGCGGGAATTAAAAAAGATGAACTTAAAATTGAATGTTTAAGTGAAGATGAAGTAAAAGTACCAGATCTAAGTAAAAAAATAAATAAATTATTTCCAGTTAAGAAAGTAAAAAATAATGCATTTAAGGTATTATTAATTAATATATCTACTCATTTTACAAAAGATCGAAGTATAACAGAATATGATGTGGTAGAACCACCTCTTGGACTTATAGCTTTACAAAGTTATTTAGATCATGTTTTCAAAGATGAAGTAGAAGGTAAATTAATAAAATCTAGAATTGATTTTGATAGTTATGAAGCATTGGATAAAATAGTTAAAGATTTCAATCCTGATCTAATTGGTGTTAGTTCTATGACATTTCATAAAGATTTTTTTCATGATGCAATTGAAAAAATTAGAGAAGGGGGATATCAAAAAACTTTATTAGTAGGAGGGCCACACCCAACTACTAGTTATGAGGAAGTATTAAAAGATAATAACATAGATATTTGTGCGATAGGTGAAGGAGAGCAAATATTAGCAGAAGTAGTAGACCGTTTGATGAAAAACAACAGCAAAAAGCTAAATCCTAGTCAGCTAAAATTAATTGATGGTATAGCCTTCTCTCAAAGTAAATTTCAAATTTCTGATATAGAAAAAAAATCAGAAATACTTTTTGAAAAACATATATAAAAAATAATTTATATGAAAAATGATGCTTATTTAATTAAGCTAGAAAAAAAAATTTTAGATATAGGTATTAAAAAAGGAAGTTCTGTGATTATTTGCGCAGACGTTTTAAAACTCATGATTATCTTGAAGAAAGAAAAAATAAATTTTAGTCCTAATGATTTTATTGATTTGATGATCAAAATTATAGGTAAAAAGGGTACCTTAATTTTTTATAGTTTTAATTGGGGTTTTTTTAATGGAAAAATTTTTAATCATAGTTTAAGTAAATCTTTTTCAGGAGCTTTAAGTAATGCTGCGTTAGAAAGAAAAGATTTTAAAAGATCAAAAAGTCCAGTTTATTCATTATTAGTTTATGGTAAATATCAAAAAAAAATTTGTAGTATGAATCATTATAATTGTTTTAGTCTAAAATCACCTTTTGGTTTTTTGATAAAAAAAAAAGTTAAATGCTTTTTATTTGATCTTGATTATAAAAATGGTGCTTTTCCATTTTTCCATGTAGCAGAGCAATATGAGAAAGTTTATTATAGATTTTTTAAAGTTTTTACAGGAAAAATTATGATTAGAAATGTATTGAAAAAGATAAGTATTAAAATGTTTGTTAGAAAAAATGATTATAAAATAACAACAATATATTCAAGCAAAACAGACACAGAATTAAAAAAAATAAATGCTCTTAAAAAAAGTAGTTTTTTTAATATTAAAATTTCTTTATTAGATGTTAGTAAACTTTATCTAATGACCCTACAACAGCTTAAAATAGAAAAAAAAATGATTTTAAGAAGAAAAAGTCAATAATATACATCTTAATATCTAAATTTTATTTAATTATTCATAAAAAAAGATTGAAGTTTTTTTTTATAAAAAGATATATTGTTAATCTTTTATTATATTATAATCAGTACCCACGTAGGGAATTTTCATAGGTTTAGTTGGATCTTTTAAATATGGAATTTTTTTTAGAGGGTTAAATCTTTCTGTAATAGTAATTCTCACAGTTTCTTTATCTATTAGAGGATATCCACAATGTATAAGAGAGGAGTGAGCCAATACTGCAGTTCCTGCTTTTATTTCTAAATTAGATCTTTTAAATTTTTTATAAATATCTTCATTAATGTTTGTATATTTATGAGTCCATTTTTTCACTCCTGAAGGATCTTCTAATACATGATCAAAATATCCTTGATAATGAGATTTTTCAAATATTGTTAATCCACCAGTATTTTTATTTGTATCCCACAATGGAATCCATAATAACAAGCAGTCTACTGCAAATTGATTTGTCTCTTGGTGAGGTAGTAATAACTTATCATTTTCATTGTCATGAACATGAATTGCAGCTCTACCAGAAAATAAAGTATTAGTTTCAAAATAGGATTTTACAAAATTAATTAATTCTGGAGTGTGGATTGACTGTATCATGTCAATATTGTATGGAGCTATGTCATACCAATTTGATTTAAGTTGTGGATTAAATTTTTTTATTTCATAATATTTTTTTCTCAAGTCTTTTTCATCAGAGTAATTTATATAATTTAATATATCTAATAAGGAAAGTTTTAGATGATCCAGTTTTTCTGAGTTAAAAAAATCTTCAATTAAAGCATATCCATTTAAATCAATTTCATTTTTAAATTTTTTAAAATTCATTATAAATCTTATTAGTTATTAAATTTAATTGGTTTTGTTTTCGATTATCATTCTGTTTTATACCAATAAAAGCATATATATAAAGTTATAATTTAAAGCTTGAATTATTAACAAATTTAATATTCTAAATTATATAGTACAAAAAATTGATATAAAAAATCTACAAGATGTTAATAGACTTTCAATAGAAAAAATTGTAAACAGAGACAAACTTAACCTATATCTATAACTACAGATTAATGGTTGCTCTTGTAAAATATGAAAAAATAATAGAATTATTAAGTTAAAAATACAAAATAAAATTTTAAAGCTTGTTAGTTGTATTAAATTTTAGAAATGAGAACTACAGAAAAAATATATTGTATAATAAGCCTTTTGTTTAATATAAAAAAAAAAATCAAATCAAAAATATTTGAACATAAGTTACTTTTAGAATTGAATGTTAAAAACACTTATATTAAATGAAAAAAAAAAATGAGAATCGTCCTTTAGTATCTGTAAGCATTACGTGCAAAAATTATGGTAAATATATTGAAAAATCCTTAGAAAGTGTCTTGGAACAATCTTATAACAATATAGAAATTTTTGTAATAGATGATAATTCAATTGATGAGTCCAAAAAAATTCTTGCTAAAGTTAAAAAGAAATATCCAAAGATAAATTGTATTTATAATAATAAAAATTTAGGACTTCAAAAAATTTCAAATTTAATCATAAAGATTTGTAAAGGTCATTTTTTTTTGAGATTAGATGCTGATGATTGGCTTCAAAAAGATGCAATTAAAGAAATGGTCAAATGTTTTAAAACAAAAAAAAATATTGATGCTGTTTATGGAAATTATTATTATGTCAATGTTTTAGGGAACATAATAGGTTACGAAAATAATTTAAATATAATTAAAACACATTTAGCACCTCATGGAGCATGCACAATGTATAGAGTATCTGACTTAAAAAGAGTAAAGGGATATTACACTGATATTAAAGCGCAAGATGGATGGGATGCATGGTTAAAATTAAGAGATACAATAAATTATTATCATCTAAAAAAACCATTATTTTATTATCGACAGCATCAAGAGTCATTAACTAAAACAAAAAAAAATATATTAAAAGAAAGAGGAAAAATTTTTAAAAAAGTAGCTAAAATGTCAGACAATAATAATCAAAAAATTAGCATAGTTGTTCCAATAAAGAATAGTTTTGGAGATTTAAAAAATGTTCCATTTAAAAAAATAGGTAAAACATCATTGTTAGAAAAATTAATACAAACTGTTTCAAAATTAGATGGTAATTTTGATATTATCTTTAGCACATCTAGTAAAAGGGTAATTAGTTATTTAAATAAATATAAAAAAAAAAATAATAAAAATAAAATTTATATATTTAAAAGACCAGCTAAATTTGAGAAGTCAATTTCATCACTACAAGAAATACTAAACTTTAGTAAAGAAGAATACAGGAAGAAAAAAGGAAATAGTAAAATTTTTTTATTTTTAAACCTACATATTGTTAGAAATAAAATTGATCATTTATTAAGTGTTGTAAATTTAATGAAAATCAGCAAATTTGATATAATATTTTCTGTTTTTAGAGAAAAGGAACCTATATTTAAATTTCAAAAAAAGGAGTTCAGTTTATTAAATGCTGGTAGATTTAATAATTTAGATTTTAATTCTGAAACCATTTATAAATTTAATGGATCAGTTATATGTGGTAAATGGAACATCTTACAAAAGGGAAATATGTTTAAAAAAAAAAGTGGTTTTGTTGAAACAGCAATGGATGAAATTCTCAATATTAATGATCTTACTAAATTTAGGTAATTTAAAGCAACAATATGTCTATTAAAAAAATAATATCTAATATAAAAAAAAAAAAAATAAAAGTAGGAATTATAGGAATGGGGTATGTGGGATTACCTCTTGCTAAAAGTTTTGTTGAAAAAAATATAGAAACCTATGGATTTGATATTGACTCTAAAAAGATAAAAAAATTAACACAAGGTGTAAGTTATATTAATTACTTTGCTCATAAAGAAATTAAAAAAATGAACAAAAAAAAATTTACACCCACATCAAATTTTTCCTTAGTTAAGGAAATGGATTTAATAATATTGTGTCTACCTACTCCAGTAAAAAAAGATAAATCTCCTGACATGTTCTATATACTTAGTTCATTAAAAACTATCTTTCCTTATTTGAGAAAAAATCAAACAATAAGTCTTGAAAGTACGACATATCCTGGAACATGTGAAGAAGTTATATTGCCAATCTTGAAAAAAAAATTTGATGTGGGTAAAAACTTTTTTTTAATTTACTCACCTGAAAGAGAGGATCCTGGAAATAAAAAATATTCTCTTTTAAAAATTCCAAAAGTGCTGGGTGGGTTTACTTTAAATTGTCAGATGTTAGGAAAAAAATTTTATGGCTTGCTGGATATAAAACTTATTACTGTAAATGATATAAAGACAGCTGAGTTTACAAAGCTGTTAGAAAATATTTACAGATCTGTAAATATTGGTCTTATAAATGAAATGAAAAATATATGTGATAAAATGAATATTAATATATTTGATGCCATTGAAGCAGCTGGAACAAAACCGTTTGGTTTTCAGAAATTTTATCCTGGTCCAGGTTATGGAGGACATTGCATTCCCATTGATCCATTTATACTAGCATGGAAGGCAAAAAAAAGTGGTGCAGATGCAAAGTTTATTAGGTTGTCTGGTGTTATTAATGAACGGATGCCTGTAAAAATTTCAAAAAAAATAATTTCATATTGCTCAGTCAAAAATGAAAAAAATATCTTAATAATTGGTATGGCATATAAAAAAAATGTTGATGATTTAAGAGAGTCACCATCACTTAGGATAATGGATATTTTAGAAAAAAAAAATTTTAATTTAAGTTATCATGATCCTTTCATTAAAGAATTACCCAAAACAAGAAAATTTAAGATTAGAAAAAAAAGTATTAAATTATCTAAAAGTGTACTAAAAAAAAACATAATAGTCTTAATAACAGATCACGACAATATTAATTATGATTTTATTAAAAAAAATTCAAAGTTTATCTTTGATTGTAGAGGAAGATTTAAAAAAAATATTGAAGGAAAGATTGCTCAAGTATGAAAAATTTTGTTCTAATAGGTGCCTGTGGGTATATAGCTCCCAAACATTTTCAGGCTATCTTTGAAACTAAAAATAAACTTATTGCTGCATGTGATGTTACACAAAATGCAGGAATTATTGATAAATATTTTCCAGATTTTAATTTTTTTTTTAATTTCTAAAATTTTAAAAAATTTTTTAAAAAATTTAAAAAAAAAAAAAAAATAGATTACCTAGTTATTTGTGCTCCAAATTATTTACACAATAAATTTATATTGTTTGGTTTGAAGAATAAAATTAATGTAATTTGTGAAAAACCATTAATACTTAAGACAGCGCAATTAAAAAATATTTTAATATACGAAAAAAAATATAAAAAAAAAGTTTTTTGTATTATGCAACTTAGATTAAATACAAAAATTATTAAATTTAGAGATTATTTAATTAAAAAAATTAAAAATAAACCATCTCATATAGTAAAATGTAATATTAGATATATTACTTACAGAGGTGACTGGTTTTTAAAAACCTGGAAAGGAAACATCAGTAAATCAGGTGGGCTAACTACTAATATTGGTATACATCTTTTTGATTTATTGTCATGGTTTTTTGATGACCCTATTGAAATAAAAGTTAAAAAAAATGATAATAAAACTAGTGTTGGTCAAGCTAAATTTAAAAATGCTCACGTAGAATGGTTGATTTCAATTTCAGAAAAATATTTAAATAAAACAAAGCCAAATGAACGATCTATTCGAGAATTTTCATTCAATAATAAAAATTTAGAACTTTCAAATAATTTCACTAATATGCATATTTTAAGTTATAAAAAAATATTAGATGGCAAGGGATTTAGAATTAAAGATGTAGAAAAAAGTCTATATATTACAGAAAAACTTAGAAAATTAAGCTAAACATGAAAAAAAATTTTTTTATACATCAAACTTCAATAATTGATAATAATGTTAAGATTGGTAGAGGAACAAAAATTTGGCATTGGTGCCATCTATCTGAAGGGTCATCAGTAGGAAAAAATTGTATCCTTGGTCAAAATGTTTTTATAGGAAAGAATGTTAAAATAGGCAACAATGTTAAAATACAAAATAACGTCTCAGTTTATGCGGGTGTTTTGGTAAAAGATGACGTCTTTATTGGTCCTTCTGTAGTTTTTACTAATGTAAAATTTCCAAGAAGTAAATTAAATCAAAAAAAATTTTTTTTAAAAACAGTATTATGCAAAGGTTCAACTATAGGTGCTAATTCAACAATATTATGTGGTATAAGAATTGGAAAGAATTCATTAGTAGGAGCTGGCTCAGTAGTTACAAAAAATGTAAAAAGTAATACAATTGTTTATGGAAACCCTGCGTCCCAAAAATTAATTTTAAATAAAAAATGAAAATTCAGTTTAATGATTTAAAAGATCAGTATTTGGATTATAAAAAAGTAAAAAAAAAAATTTCTAAAATAATAGATGAGCGAAATTATATACTTGGTAAAAGTGTTTTTGATTTAGAAAAAAAACTTTCGAATTTTATAGGCTCAAAATATTGTGTTGCAACATCAAGTGGTACAGATGCATTATTAATAGCCTTACTATCTTTGAATTTAAAAAAAAATACTGAAGTCATTACACCAGGTTTTAGTTATATAGCCTCAGCAGAAGTTATTGTAAGAGCAGGTCTTAAACCAATTTTTGTAGATGTAGACCCAGAAACTGCTTTAATTGATACTTCAAAATTAGAAAAGAAAATTACAAAAAAAACATCATGTATAATTGTCGTTTCATTATTTGGTCAAATACCCGATGTAAATAGATTAAAGAAAATAAAAAAAAAATATAAAATTCCGATTATTGAAGATGGAGCACAAAGTTTTGGGTCAGGATATAAGAATTTTAAAAGTTGTAATATATTTGATGTTGGTTGTACAAGCTTTTTTCCCACAAAGTCTTTAGGTTGTTTTGGTGATGGAGGTGCTATTTTTACAAGTAATAAAAAATTATATTTGAAATTTAAGCAAATAAGACAACATGGTCAGAAAAAAAAATATTATTTCGATATACAGGGCTTAAATGCAAGATTAGACACAATACAAGCAGTTGTTCTAATTGAAAAATTAAAAAAATTGAAAAAAAATATTTTTCATAAAAAAATATTATTTGAAAAATTTAAAAAATATTTATCAAATGAAAAAAAGGTTAAATTTATAAAGATAAAAGATAATAATTTACTTTGTTATCCAATATTAAATATTTTGACGCCTAAGAGAAAAAAATTGATAAATTTTTTAAGTAAAAAAAAAATTCCAACAAATATATATTATCCACTTCCACTAAATGAGCAAAAAGTATTTAGAGATATCAATAAAAAAAAAACTACACTTTTTAATTGTAAAAAATTATCAAAAACAATATTAAGTTTACCATTTCATTTATCACTTAAAGAAAGTCAAATTAAATATATAACAAACAATATAAAAAATTTTTACAAAAATAATTAAACTGAATATAAAGAATTTTATTAATCAATATCATAAATCAAAAAATTTGAATTATCAAAATTTTTTGAAATTTTACGAAAAAGAGTTTTTAAAAAAAAAAAAATTTCTTTTAAAGATACTTACTCTTTCATTCAATAATATTCATAATAAAAATTTTAAAAAAGAAAATTATAAATTTTTATTAGGCCCCTGGCTTGACGAATTTTTAAAAATTTATTTATTAAGAAAATATCATTTAAGATTTATAAAAAAAAAATTAAAAATGAATAAAAATACTAATATTTTTATTCATAATGACTATGCTGATTTTGTAATTAACTCGAATAATTTAAATTTTAATTTAAATTTTTTTTCAAAATTACAGAGAAGTAAAAATAAATTTAATTATAGAATAAAGAATATAAAAAAAAAATATAGTTTTATTTTTAAAGTAAAATTTAAAATTTATTTATTTATGCTTCATAAACTAATAAACAAAAATACTATACTTCTTATTCACTCAAAGTTTGATAAATTTTTTTTAATAAAATTATTTTTCAAATCTAGATTTAATATTGTACCTTTTATTCATAATAATATTTATCATCCCGACCCAAAATATATTAAAAAAAATTTTATGATCAGAGATAAATTTAAAAAAGAAATCAATAAACTGTTGTCAAAAAAAAGTTTAGTAAAATTAATCACTGATAATATACCTGCTGCATATCTTGAAAATTTTAAATATTATGATGAATTATCTGAAAAAATTTATCCAAAATTACCAAAAGCTATTTTTACAACAACATGTCATTTAGAGAATGAAATTTTAAAATTTTCATTAATGAAATGGTCATCTATAGCTAAACCAAAAATTTATATTTCTCAACATGGTGGAAATTATTCTATAAGTAATCAATTAGGATTAGGTTGTCACGATTATGAAATTTCTGATAAGTATTTTACTTGGGGTTATAAATTCCGAAAAAAAGATATTTCATCAAATGCTTTACAAGTTATTTCTAAAATTAATAATTACAGAAATTTTAAAAAAAATTATGTTACTTTTATATTAGGTCCAAATATTTTAAATGATTTTCAAAGATATGTATATCAAAATGTAAACTATAAAAAATTATATCAAAATAGATTGTCATTTTTAAAAAATTTTAAGGACTCAAAAAAATTAATTTTCAAAAAATATTTTGAAAAAAGATATACTCTACAAGATGATGAAAAAATTATTAAAAAAAAATTAAGTATACAAAGCAATAAAATAACTAATAATTTTGAAATAATTTATGAGTCAAAAATTTTGATTTTTGATTATTTTAGTACCATGTTTTTTGAAATTATAAATCTAAAAATCCCGTTTATATTTATCTTAGATGAAAAAAACTTTTATTTTTCTAAAATTGGTATTGATTTAATTAATTTTTTAAAAAATAATAATTTATTATTTAAATCTGGCGATATTGCAGCTAAACATTTGAATAAAATTAATAATTTTGAAAAATGGTGGGAAACAACTGTTAATCAAAATGAATTAAATATTATAAAATCTAAAGTTGCTAATATTGAACTTAAAAATTTGCAGTTTTGGGTGGAACAGTTTAATAGTTAAGTATGATTATAAGTGAAATTGGATGGAATTTTCTTGGTGATATTGATCTTGCAAAAAAAATGATAGATGCAGCTAAAAATGCTGGTTGCAATCATGTAAAATTTCAACTCTGGAATCCAAAAAATCTTAAGCCTGGAACTTGGGATAATGATGGTAGGAGAGAAATTTATAATAAATCGTATTTAGATAAAAACAAATATCACGAATTATATACTTATTGTGAATCACAAAATATCAATTGTTTTGCCTCTGTATTTAATGAAGAGGGTTTTAAAATACTTTTGAATTATCCAAAAAAGTTTATCAAAATTCCTTCTTTAGAGGCATATGATTTAAATTTGATCCAAAGATCTCTTGATAATTTTGAAAATGTTTTAGTTTCAACGGGAGCTTTAATGCATAATGATTTAATGAAATTAGAAAAATTTAATAATTATAAAAATTTAATTATTCTTCATTGCGTAAGTTCTTATCCCCTAGAATATAAAAACTGTAATTTTTCAAAATTTTTTTATTTAAAAAATAAATTTAACAAAGTAGGATATTCAGGACACTGTGCAGGTGTGGAAGATGCAATATTTGCTTTGTCAAATGGAGCCGTTGCAATAGAAAAACATTTCACCATAGATAACAGTTTACCAGGCAGAGATAATAAATTTGCTATTTTGGAGCCAGACTTGAAGTTTATTTGTGATTATCAATTTAAGATTGAGGAAATGTTAATTGATAAGGGGTTAGAATTACAGGAGTCTGAAATTGATGCATATGAAAATTATCGCGGAAGATGGAAAGCTTAAATTTAAATTAAATAAAATTATTTTTTAATTAATCGTGTATATAATATAATTAATATCAATTATTTAAGTAATCAATATCAAAAAAAATGTATAATATTGCTAGTATTGTTGGAGCCAGACCTCAATTTATAAAAGCTTTCATAACAATACGTTCCATTAATAAGGTCAAAAATTTAAATAATACTCTAGTTCATACTGGACAACATTTTGATTATTCAATGTCAAATATTTTTTTTAAAGAATTAAAATTTTCTCAGAATTTGATTAAGATAAATTTAAAATATAAAAATGATAGAATTTTGAGATTATCTGAAATGATTTCAAAACTATATCTAAAATTAAAAAAAATTAAACCTGACTTAATAATAGTTTATGGGGACACTGACTCAACACTAGCTGCGTCAATTGTTTCAAAAAGATTAGACATAAAATTAATGCATATCGAGGCTGGTTTAAGATCGAATGATATAGATATGCCAGAGGAACAAAATAGATTTATTACAGACTATTTATCAAATTATTTAATAGCACCAACAAAAAGTGCTTTAGAAAATCTTAAACCGTATAAAAACATAAAAAAAATTTATAATTTAGGTGATGTAATGTTTGACTCTATAAATTTTTATAAAAAAATAATTAATAATTTATATTTAAAAAAATTTAAAAAAAAAAATAATTTAAATAATAAATATATATTTTTTTCAATACATCGAGATTCAAATACAGGAGTTAAAAAAGTTAAAACAATTTTAAATCAAATTTCTCAAATCAATCAAATTTTTTTTTGGCCGATTCATCCAAAAATTTATAAAATTATAAAAAAAAATAATCTGAAAATTCCTAAAAATATAATAGGTGTCGACCCTTTGTCTTATCTTGATACAATTGCAGGAATAAAGGCTTCACAATATGTTGTAACAGATAGTGGCGGAATTCAAAAAGAGTCCTATTTTATGAAAAAAAAATGTTTTGTACTAAGAAATGAGACAGAGTGGAATGAATTAATAAAATTAAATTCCTTAAAATTGGTGGGCAATAACCTTTTAATTATTAATAAAAGTAAAAGTTTTTTAAAATCAAAAATAAAAAACAGTCGAGAATTTGGTAGTGGAAACTCAACAAAAAAAATCACATTATTAATTCAAAAATTATTAAAAAAAAATGAAAAAAAGTAAATTATTACATACTGAATTTTTAGGTTATAATTTTATTTACGTTAATAATTTTAACAGTGATTTAAGAAATTTAAATTACATAAAACAGAAATAAGAAATAATAAAAATTGATTAATACTGCCATAATCTACTCTAGAACGAACTCAAAAAGACTTAAAAACAAAGCATTACTAAATGTATATAAAAAAAAATCTTTAATTGAAAAAGTTGTAGAAAATACATTAAAAATAAAATCAATAAAAAAGGTAATTTTAGCAACTACAAAATCAAAAGAGGATAAAATATTTGAGAAAATATTAAAAAAACATGAAATTGATTTTTTTTATGGCTCTACAAATAATCTAATTCAGAGAACTGTAGAATGTTCAAAGAAATATAATTTTGACTATTTTTTAAGAGTTTGTGGTGATAGACCAATTTTTAGTTTTTCACACATTGAAAGTATAATTTCTAATATTAATAGAAATAAATCATTTAAATATGATTTAATTTCAAATAATAAAAAAAATAAATTAGTTGATCAAGGATTGACAATTGAGATTATTTCATCGAGGTCGTTAGAAAAAATAAAATTTAAAAAAAATTTAACAAAGTATAACTTAGAAAATATTACATCGTATTATTATCAAAATGAAAAGAAATTTAAAATAAATCATATAAAGTCACCAAAAAATTGGTTTTTAAATAATAAGTACACTATTGACAATAATGAAGATTTAAAAAAAATAAGACTTATAATTTCTAAAGTTGGATATAATAATTTTGATATTGGAGAAGCAAACAGAATCATTAGAAAATTTAATTTATGAAATATAAAAATTTTTTTTTTAATACAAATAATGTAATTTATAGAGTCAGAATTGCTAGTGATTATAAAAAAAGTAAGCTAATAAAAAATAAATTTAAGATAAATTGACTAAAAGAAAAATTCTAATTATCACTGGTGAATTTTTGCCAAACACTCCATCAATTGGAGGTGTTATTAGATTAGTATCATTTTTAAAAAGTTTACAGGGAAATGAAATAAAACTTATATCAGTTAAGAAGAAATATTATGGTTATTTTGGTTTTAAAAAATATGTAGAGCATGTGGAGAAAATTTACATTAATACTGAATTACCATACCAGAATAATTGGCGTAGATATATATTTTATCTAATGAAAATATTTTTATCGAATTTATTTTATATTTTAGGAATTGATCATAATTTTTTTAATCACAAAAAATTTTCTCATAAAGTCATTAAAACAATGAAATTTTACAAACCAAATTATATCTTAATTACTGCGCCACCATTTTCCCTATTTAGACTGGTCAATGTGATAAGAAAAATAGACACTAAAGTCAAAATTATTTTAGATTATAGAGATGGTTGGACACTTAGAGTAAAATCATACTCATTATTTTTGATAAAAAAAATCATGAATTTATATGAAAAAAGGATTATTCAAAAATCAGACTTTATACTTTGTGCCACAGAAAATATTTTTAAAGATATCGAAACCATTACAGATGATAAGAAAATTATTTTATTAAAAAATGGATATTTAAATAAAAAAAATAAAAAAAAAATAAAAAAATATGGAAAAAACAATAAAGAGATAAAAATTGGTTATTTTGGAATTATATCTGATTCATCATTTGGATACAGAGATATAAAGATTATTCATAATTCACTTACAAAAAACAATAATTTAAATTTTACATTTTATGGAAATTCATTAATTAAAAATAAAACAATTTTAAATAATAAAAAGTTTAATTTTAAAAAAAATATTTCTTATTCAAAAACACTGTCAAAAATGATAAATTTTGATTATCTATTGATATTACATACTGAAAAATCTACTGCTAAAGAAGTTGTTACAGGCAAATTTTATGACTATTTAAATTCAAATACTCCAATAATAATGATATCTAATGGTGAAACAGAAGCTGGAAAATTAATAAAAAAATATAATCTTGGTTATGCTGTTGATTATAGTAGAGTTTCTTTATCAAATTTTTTTTCTAATTTAAAAATTACGAAATTTAAAAGAAAAAATTTAAAAGACTTGAAAAAATATTCAAGATTCGAACAAAATAAAAAATTATTAAAAATCATAAAATAAATTTATATGAATAGTTTCATCTCAGTAATAATACCCGTTTACAAAAACATTAATTTATTAAATGATTCTCTAAAAAGTTTATTAGATCAAACATATAAATTTTTTGAAGTTATTGTAGTTAATGATGGTTCCTCTGAAAAAAAAAAAATTTTCGAGATAATAAAAAAGTTCAAAAAAAAAAAATTAGATATTAAATTTATAAATATAAAAAAAAATAAGGGTGTTAGTTGTGCATTAAATAAAGGTATAAATAAATCAAAGGGAAAATATATTTACTGGTTAAGTCATGATGATTTTTTTCATCCAAAAAAATTTGAAAAACAAATTAATTTTATGAAAAAAAAAAAAATTGATGTTTGTTTTACAAATTTTTATTTAGTTAATAATCAAAAAAAAATTTTAAAAAAAATAAATTATAAAAATATATTTTTTGAATCAAAAAAACATATTTTGATAAGAGACAATATTAATCTTTGTACTGCAATAATAAATAAAAAAATATATAAAAAAATAGGTTGTTTTGATCTTCAAAAAAAACATACACAAGACTATGACCTACTGATTAAAATTTTTCGTAGTTACAAAATCTATTTTATAAATGATAATCTTTTTTATAGTCGTGTGCATAAAAAACAAAGTTCAATAATTGGCAAGGAAGAAGCTAATAAGGAAAAAGAAAAATTATTTTTAGAAAATTTTATATTTATAAAAAAAATTTATTTTAATTCAAATTTATTAAAAAAAATTTATATTGTTTTTTTTTTAAGAATTCGAAATTTAAATTTAATTAATGTTAAACTTGATCAATTTATTAAAAGTCACAATATATTCTTTACATTGATTTTAAAAACTATATTTAAAGCTGGTGGGATCTACTTATCAATTAAAAATAATTAACTTTGAAATCCTATTCATATCAATTTTATTATCTTTTCATATTTTTTTTTGGGACGTTAAATTTTATGGAGCTTATGGATTACGAGAATTAATTATATTAGCTGATTTTTATTTATTCTATGATTTTTATAAAAAAAGTTTTCTTCCAATAAAAAGAAATATTAAAGATTTATCTGTTATTTTAATTTTCCTTTTTTTATTTTCTGTTCATTTAATTTTTAACATATTTTATGAAGGTCTATTAATTGATTTCAATAATCTTAAATCTATATCAGGAATTTTTTGTCTAATATTTTTTGTTTATTTTTATTATGATTTAATTCTTAAAAATTTTTCTTTAGTAGTAAATTTTTTCATTTTTATTTTTTTACTCTCACTTTTATTTTCTAATTTTTCTGAAAGTACTATTTCTGAAATTAATAGTGTATGCGCTTCTAAATTTAAGATAACAAACAAGTTCATTTTTCAAGAAAACTCACATTTAGGAATGATGTTAGGTTCAGTTTTTTGTTATTTAATTTATGATAATAAATCTAAGAAAATTTATTTTCATGTTTTTTTGTTTTTAATTTTAACTTTAATTTTTTTCTTTGTTGGATCTGTTACTCAATATGTTTCTATTGCTATTGGTTTAATTTTTATTGCAATTCTAGATATAAAGTTTTTTTTCAGAAAAATATTTCTTAATTTATTGTTATTAATCTCAATTCTATATAGCCTTAATTATTATATGGCCCAGAATCATAAAGATTATAAAAACAAATGTTTAAATAAATTTTCTGAATCATCATTAAGCATAAGTTCAGCTATTACAAATAACCTATTTGATAAATCAAAAAAGGATTTATTAAATAATGAATTTGATAATATTGAGTCTTCTACACTCTATCAAATTTTTAAAAAAGATAAAAAATATAAAAAATCAAATGGGAAAAAAAATTTTTTAGATAACATCTATATTTTTGAAAATGAAAAAATTCCTAAAAACATTAAATATAATACTCTTGAGAGAAAATATCCCAAAGATATTTTTAACCTCACTGCTTCTGTTTTTTTAAATGCTTTAAATATATCTTTTACAACATTATTTCATAAGCCTTTTGGGTGGGGGTTAAATATGTATGAATATGCATTTGATTTATATATGTTTGATCAGAGAGTTTACCCTTATCATTATCATGAGGTTTTTACTTTAAATTATAATGATGGTTCTGGAAATATTCCTAAATTAATTACCGAATTTGGTTTGTTTAGTTTTATTTTAATTCCAATTTTTTTTATTTTTTTATTTTCTAAAAAAATAAATACCCAAAACAAAATTTTTTTTGGCACATTAATTTTAACTCAATTATTAAGAGGAGCTGGTTATTTTAATGGTGGTTTTGGATTTTCAATTATTATTATGTGTTTTACTGTATTCAACTTCTATAATAAAAAAGGTTGAGATAATTTAAGACTTTTTAAAAATTTAAAATTTTCATGCAAAATATTAAAAGTAGTATCAATATAGTAAAATCTGGTGTGGGTAATATTGGATCAATATTGAGAGCAATTGATGATTTATATTATTCATCTAACATAGTAAATAAACCTGAAGATTTTAATAATTCTAAAAAAATAATTTGTCCAGGAGTTGGAAATTATGATTCCTTCATGTCATTAATTAAAAACAAGAAATTATTTGAAAAATTTTAATATATCTCTAATCTAATGATTACAATAAATAGTAAAAATGAACAAAAGAAAATACTTAAAAACATATGAAAACAAAAAAAATTTTAGTAACTGGAGCAGCTGGTTTTATTGGATTTTCTCTTACAAGATCACTTTTAAAGAGTGGTTTTTATGTAATAGGTTTAGATAATCTTAATAACTATTATTCTAAAAAGTTAAAAGTAGATAGAATTGAAATATTAAAAAAAAACAAAAAATTTAAATTTTGTAAATTAGATATCAGGCAGAAAAAAAAATTAGATACTTTTCTTAAAAATAAAAAAATTGAGACCATTTACCATCTTGCTGCACAGGCTGGTGTGAGACATTCTATAATAAAACCTGAAGATTATTTAACAAATAATTTAATAGGATTTTTTAATATATTAGAAATTTCAAAAAAATTGAAGGTAAAGCATTTTATATTTGCAAGCACAAGTAGTGTGTATGGTTTAAATAAAAAATTACCATTTTCAGAAAAAGATCCTGTTAATCATCCTTCACAATTTTATGCAGCAACAAAAAGGTCAAATGAGTTAATGGCACATTCATATAGTTGTATATATGGTATGAAGTGTACAGGGGTAAGATTTTTTACAGTTTATGGGCCGTGGGGACGTCCAGACATGGCATTATTTAAATTTGTAAGAAATATCATAAATAAAAAACCAATAGATATATTTAATTATGGAAATCATGTTAGAGATTTTTCATATATAGATGATGTGGTTGCATGCTTAAAAAAAATTAAAAACAAATTGCCGAAAAAACTAAATTCTATAAATCAAAATGATCCTTCATCTAGCACTGTGAATTTTCAAATTTTAAACATAGGAAATCAAAATAAGGTAAAATTAATGGATTACATTAAAGAAATTGAAAAAAACTTAAAGCAAAAAGCAAAAAAAAATTATATTGAACTTCAACAGGGAGATATTAAAGAATCATACTCTAAATTAATAAATACTAATAAAATAATAAATTATAAATTTAGAACTAACTATCAAAAAGGTGTAAAAAAATTTATTCACTGGTTTATAAAATATCATAAACAAAAAATTGATTGATATAGCAGTAATATATTCTAGGAAAAATTCAAAAAGACTTAGAAATAAGGCTTTTAAAAAAATTTATAAGCAAGAAAGTTTAATTAAGAGAGTTATCGAAGATACTCAAAAATGAGGGGCTGGATATTTTAATGGAGGTTTTGTATTCACAATAATATTTATGATATTCACTATTCTTAAATTTTATAGAAAACAATATGATTAATATAATTAAATCTGGAGTAGGAAATATTGGGTCGATAGTTAGAGTTTTAGAAGATTTAGATTATGAGTATAAAATTGTAAATAAACCTCAAGATTTCTCAAATACAAAAAAAATAATTCTTCCAGGTGTAGGCAGTTATGATTCTTTTATTAATTCTCTAATTCAAAATAAATTACTTGAAGAAATAAAATATTTAGTCTTAAAGGAGAAATATTCTATATTGGGCATATGTGTAGGTATGCAATCCTTTTTTTTAAATAGCGAAGAAGGTTCATCAATAGGTTTTGGATTTATAGATGATAAATGTAAAAAATTTAAAAATAATACTAAAAAAGTACCTCATATAGGATGGAATAAAGTCAATATAAAAAAAAAAAGTAATTTATTTAATGATATTAAAAATAACTATTTTTATTTTGCCCATAGTTATGCTGTATTTGAAACTGATAAAGAATTTACTACTTCAACTACAAATTATATTGAAGATTTTGCTTCAGCAATTTCACAAAATAATATCTATGGAGTGCAGTTTCATCCAGAGAAAAGTTTTGATCAAGGTAAACAAATTATAAAAAATTTTATTGAAAAATGTTAAAAAAAAGAGTTATTCCAATTTTACAACTTAATGACGATGAGTTGGTAAAATCAATTAAATATAAAAATCACAAATATGTTGGTGACCCAATTAATGTAGTAAGAATATTTAATGAAATCCAGGTAGATGAAATAATTTTATTAGATGTATTTCAATCTAAAAAGAGTCTTGACTTAAATTATGAGATTATTAAAGACATTGCGGATGAATGTAGAATGCCATTTACCTATGGGGGTGGGATAAAAAATCTTGATCAAGTTGAAAAATTATTTTCCTTAGGAGTGGAGAAAATATCTATTAATACCTCAGCTTTGGAAAATCATGAATTTATTAAAACTTTATCCAAAGTTTTTGGAAGTCAAAGCATTGTTGTTTCAGTAGATATTAAAAAGGATTTTTTTGGAAAAAGAAAATTATATAATTGGAAAAAAAATAAAATGTTAAGTGAAGATATTCAAGATCAAATTAGAAAATATGTTGAATTTGGTGCGGGTGAAATTTTGATAAATGATGTATCAAATGAAGGTTCTTTGTCTGGATTTGATTTTTCAATGTTAGAACTGATAGAAAAAAAAATTAATGTTCCAATCATAGTTAACGGTGGCATTAATTCATATGAACAAATAAATAAAATATTACAAAATGATAATGTTGATGCTGTAGGCGTGGGTGCTTTTTTTATATATTACGGTCCACATAGAGCAGTATTGATTTCTTATATTCAAGAAGAAGAAAGAAAAATTATCAAATGACAAAATATCAAGTCTGTTCTAGATGCATAATGGACACAACAGCAGAAGATATTTATTTTGGTAAAGATGGGATTTGCAATTATTGCTCGAATTTTTTAAAAAGACAAAATAAAGTAGTTAAAGATAAAAAAAACTTAGACGAATTAATTTCAAATATTAAAAATAACGGAAAAAATAAAAAATATGATTGTATAATAGGAATTTCAGGTGGAGTTGACAGTTCATACTCCTTAATTAAAGCTTGTGAGTTAGGACTTAATCCATTGGCAGTTCATTTAGACAATGGATGGAACAGTGAGTTAGCCCAACATAATATTTCAAAATTGATAAGAACTTACAATGTTGACTTATATACACATGTAATAAATTGGAAAGAATATAGAAATTTACAAGAAGCTTTCTTAAAAGCCAACGTTATTGATATTGAATTGTTAATGGATAATGCAATGCTTGCGGTTAATTATAAGTTAGCAAGTAAATATAATATAAAATATATCTTATCAGGAACAAATACAGCAACAGAAGGTTTTAAAATTCCAGAAAATTGGTCTTGGTTTAAGAATGATGCAAAAAATATCAAAAGTATTGTTAAAAAATTTTCAAGTCAAAAATTAAAAACTTTTCCAACATTTGGAACTTTTGATTATATATATTATGAATTCTTTAAAAAAATTAATTGGGTTTTATTTCCAGACTATTTTGAATATGATAAAAAAAAAGCAATAAATTTATTAATTAATAAAATTAATTTTAAACCTTATCCATATAAACATTACGAATCAATTTTCACAAGATTTTACCAAGCATATATTTTACCAAAAAAATTTGGAGTTGATAAAAGAAAGTTACATCTAAGTAATTTAATTGTTTCAGATCAAATAAGTAAAGAAGAAGCAAAAAGAATTATTCAACAACCAACTTATCCAAACGAAGACGATGAAAAAAAAGATATTAAATATTTTTTAAAAAAAATGAAATGGCCTGAAAAAGATTTGCTAAATTATATTTCAAAACCTGAAATAAGTCACTTAAGTTATGGTTCTGAAAAGACAATCTGGAAAAAACTAAAAAAAGTTTATTTGTCATCTAGATTATTAAAGTTAATAATAAAAAAAAATATTATTTCACAGTAATTTTATGAAAAATATAAAGTATATAGAGTCTAATTTTAAAAAAATAAAAGATAAAAATTATTTAAAGTATCAGAACTTACACAAAAAAAATTTTGGTAAATTAAAAAAAGAATTATTATTTGAAATTAGTAATTCTTTAAATAAATTACATTATAAAAATTATTCAGTTACTCAATGGAGGATTTTAGTTGGACCATGGCTAAATATTGTTTTGAATATTTATTTTTATTATAATTTTTTTAGTCAACATTTTTCAAATAAAAATAAATTGAAACTTAAATCCAATAATAAAGGAAACTTTTATCCTCCTTTGGATTATGTAAATTTTTTTAAAATTATAAATATAAAAAAAAATCAATTATATTTTTTTAAAATAATTTTAAATAAAAATAAAAATAACAAAAAAAATAAAAATGATTTTATGTATTTTTTTAATCATAAAGATTATTTTTATTTGAAAATTTTAAATTTATTTATAAAAAAAAGTACTATTTTATTAACAAGATCTCGTTTTTTAAGGAGTCAAATAGCATCAATTATAATTAAATCTTTTTTTAGAATATTGCCTCTTATTAATTTATCTAATTATATGAGAGTAAGAGGAATAAATTATAACTTTAATAAAAGAAAATTTTTTTTAGATTATATGAATAAAAAAAATTCAAAAATTATTGAATTTATTATGAATTTAATGCCTTCTAGTTATATAGAAAATTTTGATTTATATGAAAAAATTGCAAAAGAAAATATTAAACAACCAAAGACTATTTATACCGATACAGCACACTTGGACGATGATTTATTAAAACATATGATGCTATATTGGAGTTCAACAAATAATAAAACCAATATTTATCTTGGTCAGCATGGCGGAAACCATAGAATTCATGATGATTATGTGACCAACTATAATGATGATTACAATATTTGTACTAAATGTTTTGTCTGGGGAAAACCATTAAAAAAAAAAGAAGCTAGATCCTCTTCAAATAGATTATTTAATTTAAAAAAAAACCAAACAAATTTTAATAAAATAAAATTTGATGTTTGTTATGTTTTTGAGGCTATGAGAGAAAATCAATTTCAGGGTGATTTTAAAAGAAATGATGATTATATAAGATCTTTAAATACTAAAAGGTTTTTTTTAAAAAATTTGAAAAGACATTTTATTGTAAAACCATATTTTGATAAAAATAGATATCCCGATCAGTTAACAGTAAATAAACTTAGCCAAATGCTAAAGATTGAAAAAAATAAATTTAAAAATTCGAAAGAAGTAATTTTTCAGAGCAATATAATTATTTTAGATTACTTAAGTACTATGATTTTTGAATTAATTTGTTTAAATGTTCCATTCATAGTTATTTTGGATAAAAGTCACGACTACTTTTCAGATATAGGAAAGAATTTTTGTAAGGAATTAAAAAGAATGAAATTAATGTATAATGATCCTAAAAAAGCATTAAAATTTGTCGATAATTTAAAAAAAAATAAAAATTGGTGGATTACAAAAGAGCACCAAAAAAAAATATTAAAACTAAAAAAAAGTTATGCCTTTACATCAAAAAATCATACTAATGATTGGTATAAAAATTTAATAAAATAATTTTATATAGAAAATATGCTCTATCCCATTTTAACAAGCTTAAGGTACAATAAGCCAAGATCTAATTTTAACCTAGGAAAAATAAATCTAAAATATATTAAAAAGTATAATTTTTTTTATAATTCATCATTTGATAATAATAAGATAAAATATAATAAAAATTATAACAATGATCAAAGTGCTTCAAAAGTTTTTAAAAATCATCTTTTTGAGGTAAAAAAAATAATTGATAAAAAATTTGATCAAAACACAAGGATTTGTGAAGTAGGTTGTGGGAAAGGGTTTTTCTTAAATCTTCTTGAAAAAAAATACAAAAAAATAGTTGGTTACGATACATCTTATGAAGGTAAAAAAAGAAATATTTATAAAAGATATTTAACAATCAATGATAAGATTGATTCTGATTTAATAATATTACGACAAACACTAGAGCATATACCTAATTACTTCAAATTTTTAAAAATGTTGAAAAAAATCTCTACTTCAGATCCATATATATTAATAGAGGTTCCTGATTTAGATTGGATAATAAAAAAACAAGCTTTCTGGGATATCACCTACGAACATGTAAATTATTTTAGTAAAAAAACTTTTCAAAAAATGTTTAATGGAAGTTTTAAAATAAGAAGTTTATTTAAAGGCCAATATTTATTTGTACTAACAAAATTATCTAAACTTAATTTAAAATTTGATAAAAACTTAAAACCACTAAGTGTTTCTGTAGAAAAAATTTTTCCAAAAATTAAAAATAAAATTTCAGATATTGAAAAAATTAATAGAGAAAATATATTTTTTTGGGGAGGATCAACAAAAACATTAATGTTTTTATGTCATTGTAATCATAAAGATAAATTATTAGATAAAATAAAATTCATAGTTGATATAGATATTAAAAAACAAGAACAATATTTGCAGGTAGTTAATAAGAAAATTATATCACCAGCTAAACTTTGTAAATATATAAAAAAAAATGACACTGTAGTAATATCTAATTCAAATTACTTAAAAGAAGTAAAAAAATATTTGCAAACTAATTTAAAATTTAAGGTGAAATGTTTAGGATTAGATTAAATTTTTTATTAAATTAAAAATATGAAAAATAAAAATAATTTTTTAAAACAGGATATTCCGAGAGTTATTAAATTAAATACTTTTGAGGACAACAGAGGTAAACTTAGCAAAATTTATTGTGCGACTAATTTTAAAAAATTTGTTAAGAAATTTCAAATAAAGCAAATTAATTATGTAACAGTTAAGAAAAAAGGTACAATTAAAGGAATACATTTTCAAAAAAAACCTTATTCAGAGGTAAAAATTGTTCATGTATTGAAAGGAAATATTTTTGATGTTGTTGTGGATGTTCGAAAAAATTCGAAAAATTTTTTAAAACCAAAGACTTATATTTTGAACTCAAATGATAAAAGCTGTTTATTAATTCCAAAAGGTTATGGGCATAGTTTTCAAACTTTAACAGATGATTGTGAGATATTCTATTTTCATTCAGAAGTTTATAAACCAACCAAAGAACTATCTCTAAATCCATTTGATCCGAGTATAAATATTAGCTGGCCACTTAAAGTATCTAAAATTTCTTTAAAAGATAAAAAAACTAAATTTATTTCTAGTAATTTTAAGGGAATTTTGATTTAAAGAAAAAATTTATGAAATGTAGAAGTTGCAAAAATAAACTAAAATTATGTTTTATAGACTTAGGTAACGCACCACCTTCAAATTCTTATTTAAGTAAAAAACAACTGAACTCGACCGAAATGTATTATCCACTTCAAGTTTTTATTTGTGATAGTTGTTGGCTAGCTCAAGTGATAGATTATGCAGGTAGAGATATTTTTTTTAATGAGTTTTATCCATACTTTAGCTCAGTATCAAAATCATTTACAAAACATTCAAAAAAATATGTAGACTATGTAATTAAAAGATTTAATCTTAAATCTAATAATTCAAAGATCGTTGAAATAGCTAGTAATGATGGTTACTTGCTGCAATTTTTTAAAAAAAAAAAATTTAAGTGCCTAGGTATTGAGCCGTCAACAAATTGTGCAAAAGCAGCTAGAAAAAAAAAAATTAATGTAATAGAGAAATTTTTTGATTTTGATTTAGCTAAAAAACTGGCAAAAAAAAATACAGTAGATTTGATTGTTGCAAACAATGTTTTGGCACATGTTCCAGATATTAATAATTTTGTTAGAGGTATTTCTATTTTATTAAAAAAAAAAGGTGTTGTTACTTTTGAATTTCCACACTTGTTGGAATTAATTAAAAACAATCAGTATGATACAATCTATCATGAACATTATAGCTATCTTTCTTTAATAGTTGTGAACACAATTTTTGAAAAAAATGGTTTAAAAATCTTTGATGTTCAACAAATTGGTACACATGGTGGAAGTCTTAGAGTATTTGCACAAAAAAAAACTTATCATTATTATCGATTAGAAAAAAATGTTTCTAAAATTATTTCACTTGAAAAAAAATATGAATTAAATTCAATAAAACCCTATAAAAACTTTCAAAAAACAGCTGAAAAAAATAAAAATGAATTGTTAAATTTTTTAATTAAATTTAAAAATAAAAATTTAAAAGTTGCTGCATTTGGAGCGGCAGCAAAAGGAAATACTTTACTTAACTATGCGGGTATCAAAAAAGATTTAATATCTTTTGTGTGTGACTCTTCTAAATCAAAGCAAAATAGATTTTTACCAGGTTCTAGAATACCAATATATTCACCAAACTATCTAACTAAAAATAAACCAGATTACTTATTAATATTGGCGTGGAATATTGCAGATGAAATCAAAGATCAATTAAAAAAATTAAACAAAAAAACAAAATTTTTTGTGGCGATTCCTAAAGTAAAAATAATTTAATGAATATACTAATTACTGGAATTACAGGATATCTAGGTAAATCATTAATAGAAGAATTCATAGAAACGGATGTGAAACTTACTTTTACATATAGAAAAAAAAAAATTAAATTTAAAAAAGAAAAAGTTTCATGGAAAAAGTTTGATATACGCTCAAAATTAAAAAATTATTATGATTATTTTGATAAACCAAAAACAATGGTACATTTGGCCTGGGAGGGATTAAGTGAGAGAAACTATAATTCCAGAGTACACAAAGATCAAGTAAACTATCATTTTCGATTTATAAAATCCTTAATTCAAAATGGATTAAAAAATATTATTATTATTGGAACTTGTTTTGAATATGGAGACTATGATGGAGAATTAAAAGAAAACTTGAAACCTAATCCTAAAACGAAATATGGTTTAGCAAAAAATGAATTAAGAAAAAAATTAGAAAAACTTAAACTTAAATATGATTTCAATTTAACTTGGTTAAGAATATTCTATTTTTATGGTGGAAAAAAAAAATCAAATGATATTTGGGGAAGTTTAAAGCATGCAGTACAATTAAAAAAAAAAAAATTTAAAATAACAGAAGGAACTCAATTAAGAGATTATCTTCATATAAAAAAAATTTGTAAATATATTAAAACGATTAGTCTTTTGAAAAAAAATTGTGGTATAATCAATGTCTGTTCTAATAAACCAATTTCTATAAGAAGTATAACTGCTAAATGGATTAAGGAATTTAACTGGGATATAAAAATAGAAACTAGCAAATTACCCTTCAACAAACATGAACCAAAAAACTTTTGGGGGTCTAATAAAAAATTAAAGAATTTACTAAAATTTAAATAAATTTATATGTCATTAACCGAAACTACCAATGAAATAAAAATAATGATTGGTATACCATCTTTTAAAAGACCTCAATTATTAGCAAAAGCTTTAGAAAATTTAAACAAACAAACTTATAAAAAATTTAAAGTATTAGTTTCGGTAAATGGTAAGGATAAAGATATTAAGAGTTATCAAGATTTAGAAAAAATGAATACATATAATTTTAATCTACAATTTTATTATCAAAATAAAGAAATCGATACTTTAAAAAATTTTTTCTTTTTATTAAAAGAATGTGAATATGAATATTTTATGTGGCTCGCGGATGACGACACAATTTCTTCTAATTGTTTAGAAAAATTAATTTTACTTTTGGAGGGAGATAAAAATGCAGTCACTGCAGTACCTTACTGGGAGTTAGTAGAGATGGATAAAAAAAAATTAATAAAACCATCAAATTTTCAACAAAATAATTCACTTTTAAGAATAATTAGTTTTTGCAATAAAACAGATGATGTTTTTTTTTATGGTTTGCACAGAACTAAAAACTTGAAAAATTGTTCTTTTAAAACTTTTTGGCCACCTAACAAAAATCTTATATCAAGGTGGGCTTACGTATATATTTTTGATCTAGTAATACAGGGAAAAATTATTTTTGATTCGATGTCGAATGCAAGATGGATTAATAATCAAAATCATCAAAAACATTACAAAAAAGAACACATAATTAAAAGAAGAAGTTTTAATTCTATTAAATTTAAAATTAAAAACTTTATAAAAAGTATAAATATTAATTATATTTACTTGGAAAAGATTTTTAAATGGGGAAAATTCTACTATCTACCAGTTATGCTACCTATTCTTTTATATTTTTTCTTAAGAGATATGATTTTTGGTGAAAAAATCTTTAAAAAAATAAATAAAGCCAAATGACAAAATATTTTTACGCTATTGGTTTACATAAAGATGGAGGTTTAAATATTTTAAATCGATTTTTAAATCTAGCAAATGAAAATGATAAATTTCTTATTGATGAAAGATTAAAAAATAGAATTACTTATAAAAATTGCTCTTATTATTCTAATAACATTTTTAATTTATTTTTTATCTTATTAAATTTAAAAAAAAAATTAAAACCTAATGATCACTTAATTTTTTTAAATGGTTTACCTCCAATATTTAAATACAAATGTGATATTTCTATAATTTTTCAAAATGCAAATTTATTTCGAGAGTTTTATAAAATAAATATTATAAAATGGTTATTTTCAAAAGACAGTTTAAGATATTTAAATTTTATAATTGGAAAAAAAAATGTAGATAATTGGTATGTTTTCTCACCAGTTGCAAAAAAAATGCTAGAACTTAAATTAAAAAAATATTTTAACCTAAAAATTATAAATTTTTATAATAATTTAAATTTAGATTACTCTTACGAAAAAAAAAAAAAAAAATTTGATTTTATATACCCAGCTTCCCTTATGGATCATAAGAATCACGATTTGTTGATTAAATGTTTAATTAAACTCGCTGATGAAAAAATATTTCCAAGTGTACTTCTAACATTAAATAATAAAGAAAAAATTAAATTTAATTTTAATTATAAAATAAAAAAATATAATTTAAACTTATATAATTATTTTGAAGAAGATCAAAACAAATTTGTTGAAGTTTATAAAAAATGTAGTGGTTTATTATACTTGTCAAAAAATGAAACCATTGGTTTACCACTCTTAGAGGCTATTAATTATAAATTATTTATCATTGCTCCCGATTTAGTTTATGCAAAGCAGTTTATAAAACCCAATATTACTTTTAATATTAATTCTGTTAATGATTTATGTAATTCGATAAAAAGCTCATTAAAATCAAATTTCGAAAAGAAGGAGAGACAACAAATCTATTTTCATCCAAATAGCATTACCATAAATGAATTAATTTTTAAAATTTTATAATGAATTTAACAATTTTCTCTAAACATTTTTGGCCAGAAAACTTTAAAATAAATGATGTTGCAATTAAGTTAAATAAAAAAATTAATGTAAGAGTTTTTACATCTCAACCAAATTATAATTTAAAATTTAAAAGAAAATATTTAAAAGAAAAATATTTTTCTGGGATGAAAGTAAATTATTTTCATTCGTATTATAAAAAAAAAAATAATTTTTTAAATATAACTATTGATTATATTTTTTATATTATTTACTCGACATTCAAGATTAACTTTTTTATGAAAGAAAAAAGCGATGTAGTTTTAACATTTGCAACATCTCCATTATTTCAATCAATACCCGCAATTTATTTTGCTAAAATGAAAAAAATACCATCTGTATTATGGGTACAAGATCTTTGGCCAGAAGTTTTAGAGGATACAGGATATATAAAAAATAAATTTTTTATTAATTTTATAAATTATTTTGTTAAAAAGATATATTACAATTCAGATATAATATTAGCGCAATCAGATTCTTTTAAAAAACATCTTAAAAGAAAATATAAAATAGATAAGAAAATTATCACATTACACCAACCGTCTGAATTCAGCTTTCAAGACTCTTCTATATCTAAAAAAAAATACACAAAAATTATCTATGCAGGTAATTTTGGTAATGCCCAAAATTTTGATACTTTAATTGAAGCATTTAAATCAGGTAAAATAAATAAAAAAACAAAATTTTTTCTTATTGGTAACGGAAAAAAAATTAATGAGATAAAAAAAAAAATTAATTTAAATAATTTAAATAATTTTATTAAAATTAAATCCTATATGAATAAAAATAATTTGATGAAAGAATTCAATTCTTGCTCAGCTTTCTTTATAGGTTTAAATGATGGAAAATCTCTTAACAAAACTATTCCTGGAAAATTTCAAACCTATCTATCTTTTGGAAAGCCAATAATTATTTGTTCTAATAGTTTTTTAAATAATATAATAAAAAAAAATAATATTGGATTTACATCAAAAATTAACGATATAAAAAGTTTAGTAGAAAATATTAATCGAATATCCGTTTTAAAACAGTCGCAGAAAAAAAAAATATACTTTTCATCAAAAAAATTATATGAACAGAATTTTGAAATTGATAATATTGTAAATAAATTAATTAAAATTTTATATATAGCTAAAAGAGATTATGTTAAAAAAATTCTATTATAATTTACCTAAATTTTTGCAATCATATATTGATAAATCTGCTGCGAAAATTTCTAATAATCTTGAGGAGGAATTTATATACAGCGATATAGGAAAAAAATATAATTTAGTTGAAAAAGACAAAATTAAGATAATTGATAGAATTAAGAAAAGTCTAAAAAAAATTGAAAGTGCCACAAGTATAAGTGTACATTTAGAACTTGCTAAAAAAATTCTAGCACTAGATAATAATGAAAAAGGTTCTATTGTTGAATGTGGTTGTTTTAAAGGTGCATCAAGTGTTTCTCTTTCTATTTTTGCAAAAATTACCGATAGAAAATTAATAATTTACGATTCATTTGAAGGACTACCAGAAGATAATGATGGTATTAAGGGTAGAGATTATCCATTTTTAAAATTAACAGGAAAATATAAAAAAGGTATGTATGCTGGTACATTGGAAGAAGTTAAAAATAATTTAAAATTTTATGGAGAATTAGACGTTTGTATTTTTAGACAAGGTTATTTTAACAATACTCTTGATCAACATAATGAAATGATTGATTTTTTGTTTCTAGATGTTGATCTAATTAAATCTACTGAAGATTGTATAAAAAATCTTTGGAAATTTATTAAAGACAATTCTTTTATTTATACAGATGATGCCTGTGATATTGATGTTGTTAAGTTTTGGTTTAATAATGATTGGTGGATGAAAAACTTAAATTGTGCTGCACCAGGGTATATAGGTTCTGGTTGTGGAATACCTATTGGTGGAAAATATTCATCTTTAGGATTTGCAATAAAAAATTCATCCTTAGAGCAATACAATAAAGCTTATTTTTTGAATTAATTATGTATGCTGTAATTTTAGCAGGAGGAAAAGGTTCTAGACTGGGCTCTTTAACAAAATCTATTCCAAAACCTATGGTAAGTATTGGGGGTAAACCAATAATATGGCATATTATGAAAATATTTGCCTCTCAAGGTATTACAAATTTTATTATATGTTTAGGATATAAAGGAGAAGTATTAAGAAAATTTTTTTCTAAAATAAAAGAAAATTGGAATATAGAATGTGTTAACACAGGTCAAAATACTCTAACAGCCAAAAGATTATATTTAGTGAGAAATTCAATAAAATCAGAAAAGTTTTTTATGACTTATGGAGATGGTTTAGCAAATATTAATTTACAATCCTTATATAATCTTCACTGTAAAAAGAAAAAAATTGCTACTGTTACGGCTGTAGCACCTTTGCCTCGATTTGGATCAGTGATATTAAAAAATGGACTGGTTGTAAATTTTAAAGAAAAAATAAATGATAGTAAAAATTTGATCAATGGTGGTTTTTTTGTTTTAGACAAAAAAATATTCAAAACTCTAAATTTAAATAAAAATATTATGTGGGAAAAAGAGCCAATGGAAAAGCTAACAACATTAAGACAACTGTCAGCTTATAATCATAAGGGATTTTGGCACCCTATGGATACTGAGAGAGATAGGGACTTTTTAAACAATTTGAACAAATCAAAAGCTCCGTGGAAAGTGTGGTAATTTTTTGATTGCAAAAAAAAAATTTTGGGAAAATAAAAAAATTTTTATAACAGGACATACAAGTTTTAAAGGTACATGGTTAAAATTATGGCTAGAGTACCTTGGTGCAAAAGTTTATGGATATTCAATTGATTATCCGTCTAATCCAAAAAATTTAAATAAAATACTATTTAAAGAAAAATTTGTTAGTCAATCAATCTTAGATTTTAAAAAATTAAAAAAAAAAATTGAAAAAGAGAAACCTGATATAGTTTTCCATTTAGCTGCACAGTCAATTTTATCTGAAGCTGCTAAAAATCCTTTAGATAATTATAAAACTAACATAATTGGTACAGCTTCAGTGTTGGAAACTAGCGCCAATTGTAAAAATACTAAACTAGTTGCTATAATAACCACTGATAAATGTTACAAAGAAAATAAAAACATAAAATACTATAACGAACAATCAGAACTTGGAGGTTCTGAACCATATAGTGTCAGTAAAGCGTGTGCAGAATTAATATCTGAATCATATTTTTTAAAGTATAAAAAATTAAAAAAAAAAATCATTACACTTAGAGCAGGGAATGTAATTGGTGGAGGTGATTGGAAAAAAAATAGAATAATACCAGATATATTAAAATCTATATTTCAAAACAAAACACTTTATCTTAGGCACCCAAATTCTGTGAGACCATGGCTGCATGTATTAGATTGTTTAAATGGTTATTTAATAGCAGCCGAATATTCATTTAAAAGAATTAACACTTTTAATTCATGGAATTTTGCTCCAAATTTAACTAATCAGATTACTGTTTATGAGTTGGTTAAAATATTTTTGTTAAGATTTAAAAAAAAAAATAAAGTTAAAATTTTAAAAAAAAATAAATTTTATGAGTCAAATAAATTAAATTTAGGCTCAAAAAAAGCTAGATTAGAGTTAAAATGGAAAACAGTTCTTAATCAAAAGAAAACGATTGATTTTATTTTTGAATGGTATTCGAACTATTTGAATAATTCTAATATGAAAGATTTTTCTGTTCAACAAATAAAAAAATTTTATAAAATAGCAAAGATGAAAAATTTATGAGAATTACATATGGAAAAAATGTGTATGGTAAGGCTGAAATAGACTCGGTTGTTACTCAATTAAAAAAAACAACACAGATGGGAAAATCTGTTAATAATTTTGAAAAAGGAATTGCAAGAAGATTTTCAAAAAAATATGGTTTGATGGTTAATTCAGGGTCTTCGGCATTGACCTTAACAATGAATTCACTAAACTTTAAGAAAGGAGATGAAGTAATTGCTCCATGCCTTAATTTTGGAACAGCAATTTCATCAATAATGCAATGTGGTGCAGTACCAATTTTTGTTGATGTAGAAATTGATACACTTCAAATTAATCCCGATAAAATTGAAGAAAAAATAACTAAAAAAACTAAAGCAATAATGGTTCCAAATTTAATTGGAAATATTCCTGATTTTAAAAAAATAAGAAAAATTGCAAATAAGTACAAACTAATAGTAATAGAAGATTCGGCAGATACGTTGGGGGCTAAAATAGACAATAAAACAACTGGCCATTTTAGTGATGTTTCTATTACTAGCTTTTATGGTTCTCATGTAATTAGTTGTGCTGGAAATGGTGGAATGCTTTTAACAGATAATAAAAAAGTTTACGAGAAAGCTAAAATTCTGAGAAGCTGGGGAAGAATGTCAACATTAATAAAAGATTCAGAAAATATTAAAAAAAGATTGGATATCAAATTAAAAGGGTTTGAGTTTGATAAAAAGTTTGTATTTTCTGAGGTTGGTTATAATTTTGAGCCATCTGAAATTGGTGCTGCTTTTGGACTTGTTCAATTAAAAAAATTTGATAATTTTAGCAAAATTAGAGTAAAAAATTTTAATGCTCATAAATCTTTTTTCGAAAACTATAAAGATTTATTTATTACGCCAAGAGTATTAGCAAAAGTTAAAACAAATTTTCTAGCTTATCCAGTAATTATTAAACAAAATAGTTATTTTAATAGGAAAGATCTTCAGATATATCTTGAAAATAATAATATTCAAACAAGACCAATTTTTTCAGGAAATATTTTAAGACACCCTGCGTTTATTAAGTTAATATCTTCAAGAAATAAATTAAATTTATATAAAAACTCTGATTATATAATGTCAAATGGCATATTGATAGGTTGCCATCAAGGTCTTAGTGTAAAACAGATGAAATATTTACATCAAAAATTAGAGTTTTTCTTAGACAAAGTATTAATTAAATGAAGAAAAAAGTATCTATTATAATACCTTTTTTTAATGAAAAAGAGAATATTCCAATAATACTTTCAGAGTTAGAGCTAGTAATAATAAAATTAAAAGAAAGCTATGACTTTGAAATTTTATTAATGGACAATGGTTCTAATGATGGATCCTCCGATATTGCAAAAAAAGAGTTGAATAAATTTCCAAATTCAAAATATTTTAAGATGAGTAGAAACTTTGGATATCAAGCAAATATAAAGGCAGGCTATGATTTATGTGCTGGTGATGCAGCTGTAGTTTTAGACTCGGATGGTGAAGATGATCCAAATTTGATTATAAATTTTTTACAGTCATGGGAAGAAGGATTTGATGTTGTTTATGGAATAAGAAAGAAAAGACAAGAGTCTAAAGCAATGTCTTTTATTAGAAATATTTTTTATTCTTTTTTAGAAAAATTTTCTGAATTAAAATTACCTAGAGGTGCAGGTGATTTTAGACTGATTGATAGAAAAGTTATAAATCAAATAAAACAAGTTGAGGAAAAAAATTTATATTTAAGAGGTCTTATTTCTTTTATTGGTTATAAACAAAAAGGTATTGAATATGATAGAAGAAAACGATTTAAGGGAAACTCAAAAATTTCAATTTTAAAATATTTTGATATTTCTTTTTCTGCAATTACTTCTTTTACTAAAACACCACTAATATTAATATTTATAATTGGAATTATAATCTTGTTATTTAGTGTATTTTTAATGATATTTTACTTAATATTGTTTTTGACTGGTAAAGTTGGCTCACCAGGTTTTACAACAATTATTTTAGTTCAATTATTCTTTTTTGGGTTATTTACTTTTATGCTGGGTATCATTTCAATTTATGTTGGATATGTTTTAGATGAAGTTAAAAAAAGACCAACATATATTATCGAAAATGAAAAAAAGGATAATTGAAAAGGTTTTTATATCTGGATCAAGTGGTTTTATAGGCAGAAATTTATATGATTTTTTAAAAAAAGAATACTTAATTTTAAAGCCTTCGAGAAATATAATTGATTTAAAAAATAAAAAAAAACTTAATTCTTATCTAAAACAAAATAAACCTAATTTCATAATACATTTAGCATCTTCAACAAATTTTAAAGATAAACCTGATGAAGAAAAAAAAAATCAATATGATAATACTTATAAAACAACATTAAATATTGCAAAAACTATTAATAAAGAATGCTCTTTGGTAATTTTTTTTGGGTCTATTGAAGAATATGGAAATATTAAATATCCATTTAAGGAAAGTTATAAACCAAAACCAATATCAGAATATGGAAAATATAAATTAAAAGCCTTAAAAGACGTACAAAAAATTTTGAATAAAAAAAATATAAATTATTTATGGGTAAGGCCATCTCTTACTTTCGGAAAATATGATAATAAAGAGAGATTTTTAGGACACATAATACATTCAATAAAAAAAAAAAAAAAAATTGAGATTAGTCCTGGAACAAAAAAAAGAGATTATTTGTATATTGAGGATTTATGTAAAATTATCAGACTAATAATTAAACGTAAAAATGAAAAATTTTGTTGCATATTAAATATTTCATCTCAAAATTACGTACCTTTAAGTCGTATTCCAAGCATAATAGAAAGAATATTGAAAAAAAAAATAGATTATAAGTTGATAAAAAGAAAAGATGTTCAGGCGAATTTACTTAATTCTAATTCTAAACTTAAAAAATTATTTCCAAAAATTAAGTTTGGTAATTTTTATAAATGTTTAAAAAAAACTTTAAAATATGAAAAATTAATATGAAATTAATTAACTACTTTAAAGTAAATCAAATTAACTTCATCAATATTCTCACTATTTTGTTAATAGGTTTTTTTTTAAGATTATATTATTTATTCGCAAAAACCGGTAATATATTTCAAGCAAATCTTGGTGGCGATAGTTGCTATCACTATAATGTGGCTCTGAATATTTCTCAAGGTATAGGTCCTAAAACAAGTTATATTTTTTCCTACTGGTTCCCACACGAAAGTATTCCTGCAGTAACTGATTTATATGGACCAGGATATCATTATTTTTTAAGTTTATTTTTACTAGTTAAAGATGAATTTATATCTTTAAGGATATCAAGTTTAGTTATTGGGATGTGCTCTATCTTATTGGCATATATAATCGGAAAAAAAATTCATTCCACATTTCTTGGTTATCTTAGCGCCTTAGTAATTTGTTTTAATTTTTTTCATATTGAAAACTCAACAGTTATTATGAGAGAGAATTTTAATTTATTAATTGTTCAACTATTTTTTTTAAATTTATTTTACTTAAAGAAAAATAAGTTACTTTTTAGCTCAATAGGTATCATTATTGGATATTCAGCTATGACCTCAGCTATTTGGATGATATTAGCAATAATTTTTATTTTCTATCTTATTGCAAATTATGAAATTAAAAAAACGGATATATTTTTTAATATCTTGGTTACATCTATATTTTTTATGATAACCATTTTTCCATGGGCTAAAATTAGTTTAGATTATTTTGGAAAAATGCTCTTTAGTTATACGTCCTATTATCCCTACGTAAATGACTGGGGTTTAATGATGTCAGAAAGAGGACTTCCAAATGTTACTAACTTTTGGAGTGAAATAGATATTGTTCAATATCTTAAAACACATTTTTATTGGGGTATCAATAACATATATAAATTTTGTCTTGTGTTGTTCCCAACTTTTGCTTTTCCAGCATCATTCATATTAATTCCACTTATTTTAATTGGATCATATCAATTAAAATTAAACGGGTATTTATTATTACTTTTTACAGTATTATATTTTTTTGTACTTTCGTTTGGATCTTATGGAATGAAAGGAATATTGTGGCCGAGACATTTTATGCCATTTTTAGCTACTACTTCTATCTTAATGTCTTTTGGATTTATTTTTATTTATCATAAATTAATTAAATTTAATATTATCAATAAATATTTAACTTTATTTACTGGGTATAAGTTTTATAAACTAGTATTTTTGATACCAATTATAATAACACTAGCAGGTATTGAGATAAAAGATTCCTTCTGGGAAAGAGATAGTTCACAATTTTATAAATTTGGAAACAAAATTAAAGAATATACAAACATTAATGATGTAATTATGTATGCAAATTCTGTGCCTGATGCATGGTGTGTAACTAAAAGAAAAATTGTGCAAGACCCAGCTTTTTATAAAAAAAATACATCTAATAGAATTTTAGAGGAAGTAAGAAGATTTGATGTAGATTATTTGTTGGTAGATGTTTCAGATCAAATTTATCAAAGAGGCAAAGATATTGGTGGTGCTATTAAATTTTATAATCAACTTGAATTAGAAAAAATTTTTAGCGATGAAAAGAATGGTTATCATTTTTATAAGATTGCAAACAAGCATTGATTATTCAAATGGATACATTTTTATTAAATATTTGTGTTTTTTTAGATCCTACCAGAAAAGATAAATGTAGAGAATTCATTTTTGAAACAATAGATATAACTCAATTTATTGTTAATTCTAATTTATTTTTATTTATAGCTTTAATTTTTTTATTAATTTTAATTAAAATCTTTTTTTTAAATGAATATGATAATTATAGTAGTTTATTATTACAATTTTTTTTATTTTTATTATTTGTTTTAATATTGGTAAATTTTAAGACCAATATACCTTGGGTTGATGATTGGGAATGGATTGAAAATCTTCAAGTACAAAAAATTAGTACAGTTGAATGGTTATTACAGCCAACTAATATTCATAACATTTTTTTTATAAAAATTATATTTTTAATTAATAATAATTTTTTTAATTTAAATTTTGAATTATTTAATTATTTGTCAATTATATTAATATTTCTAATTTCAATTATTTTTGTTAAAAATGAAAAAATAGATAATTCAATTTACGCAGCATTATTTATAATTTTAATTTTTTCAGGAAAACAGTTTGCAAATTTTTCTCAAGCTTCAAATATAGCATGGACGATTTGTTTTTTTTATATAATATCTTTTAAGTATACTGTTAGCAGTAATAAAGTATCGTCAATTATCTTGTGTTCAATTTTAATATTTATTTCACCACTTACATTTGGTTTGGGTTATGTTTTACCTTTGTATGTTTTAACTTTTATATATTTTCAAGAAATTAATTATAAGATTAAAATTAATTATATGATATTATCAATAGCAGGTATTTTGCTTGCTCAAATGTTACCCAGAATATTTTTTGACGATTTAGGTATAAGTGGTTCTAACACAAATTATTTAAATATTTTATTTCATTATAGTTTTTATTTAACATTTTTTGGAGTTCTATCTAACGTATTTCTTCCTTGGATAGAAGGAGTGGCCTACGTAGGTACTATAATCGGCTTTATTCAATTTTTATTAATATTTTATCTAATTTTAAAAAATTATAATCAACAAAGTTTTTTTGGTATTCATATTTTTATTAAAAATAATACTTTAATAATTCTGGGTTTAATTTTTGCTTTTATTGTTTCACTTACAAGACCAGATTTGCAAACAATTGTTGCGGCAAGATATTCAGTTGGATCAATAATTTTTCAAATAGGTTTTTGGTTATATTTATATAAAGAAAACCAATACAGGTATTTGATAAATGTAAATTTTATTAAATTAGTTATAATCTATATATTAACCTCTGGTCTATTTTTTCCATACCATGGAATCCATTGGCAGGCCAAGAGACATTTATCAAACAATAAGGTTTTAGAGTGCTATAAAAATGATACAAAAACAGTAACTAATAGATGCAACAAATTAGCATATAACACGCTATTTTATGGAGGTAAGTGGTATGAAATTGAGTTATTTAATGAACAAATCAGAGTGCTTAAAGATAAAAACAAATCTTTTCTAAATTTTTAATGCAAAAAAAAGTTTGTATAATTGGCGTTAACTATTCGTATAAAATTCTTTTTCAATCTTTAAAAATTTTAAAGAATTTTGATATTCTAGGAATTGCTGGAAGAAAAAAAAGAAAAGAATTTAAAAAAGAAAAATTTTTATATTACACATCTTGGAAGAATATGATTGATGAATTGAAACCAGATCTAGTAGTAATTGGAGTTCCTCCAAAAGAGCAAGAAAAAATTTTAGAATTTTTATTAATAAAGAATATTGATTTTTTATGTGAAAAACCAATTACTAATGATTTAAAAAGAATTAATCTTTATAAAAACTTAGTGAAAAAAAATTCCAATAAAAATCTTATAGATTTAAATTTCTTAACTATACCTGCAATTCAAAAATTTAAAAATATTATAAAAAAAATTGAAATTAGTAAAAAAGACCAAATAAAAATTGAATGGTTTTTGAAACCAAGATCTTTAAAAGATAAATTAAGCTGGAAAAATAATCCTAAAAAAATTGGAGGAGAGATAAACAATTTTTTCTTTCATTTAATTTCAATTATTTTTTATCTTTTTGGGAGCCTAGATATTTCCTTGATTTCTAAAAAAAAAAATTTTTATATTTTTTTATTTAGCTCTCATAAAATAAATTTTGAAGTAAATTTTTTTACTAGAAGTAAAATAAATAAATTCAAAATTGAAGTAAATAATAGAAATAATAAATATTCATTAAATAATAATTCTAAGGATTATCATAATAATTATTTTATAAAAAAAAATAATTCTATCGTTTTTAAAAAAAATTTTCTTAAAGATAAAAGTAGAATTTTTGCATCAAAAGATATATTGAATTTATTTTTAAAAAAAAATAACGAATTAGAGAAGCATACAAATTTTAATAAAGGATTAGAAATTCAAAAAAAAATTATTAATTTAAAATGTTAGAAAAAAAAAAATTAGATATCGTTATACCTGTATATAATGAGGGTGAATTAATAATTGATACATTAAATTCTATTAAAGATAATTTAAAATGTACATTTAATATCCTTATTTGTTATGACATAGACAATGATAATACATTACAAGCGATAGACAAAAGCTCGTTAGATAAAAGTAATATTTTTTACATAAAAAATAAATTCACTGGTGCACATGGAGCTGTTATGTCCGGTATAAAAGAAACTTTATCTGAAATAGTTTTGGTTATTCCAGCCGATGATAATTATAACACTCCAAGAATTCAAAATATGTATGAAATGATTGTAGATGAAAATATTGACGTTTTATGCCCAGATAGATTTATAGAAAGAAATTCTATAATAGACGGCCCTTTTATAAAATTTATGATTGTGAGAATAGTAAATTTTACTTTATATTATTTAGCAAAAGTAAAAACTAAAGACGCAACTAATGGGTTTCGTTTTTTTTCGCGAAGAGTAATTGAGAATATTGAAATAGAATCCACAACTGGATTTATCTATAGTTTAGAATATCTTGTAAAATCAATTGAAAATAATTATAAAATAGCAAGATTCCCTGCTAAATGGATAGAAAGAAAAAAGGGTCAGAGTAGATTCACAATATTAAAGTGGTCACTTGATTATTTATATTGGTATTTTTATGCCTTTAAAATAAAGCTATATAAAAATGAGAAAAAATAAAATTACTGTAATAGGTGGAGCTGGTCATATTGGCCTTCCATTAAGTATTGTTTTTGCAAATAAGGGTTTTGATGTAGCAGTTTTAGATAAAAATAAATCAGCTATGGAGATTGCAAAAAAAGGGATAATGCCTTTTAGAGAAAAAGATGGAGTAAAAAATCTAAAAAAAGCATTGAAAAAAAAAATTAAATTTTACAGTGAACCATCTTCATTTATTTCAGACTCAACAGTAGTTATAACAGTTGGAACACCTGTTGATAATTTTTTGAATCCCGATATGAGACAAATAAAGGAATGCATAGACTCTTTAATCCCTTATTTAAAAAAAGGTCAATTGATTATATTAAGATCAACAGTATATCCAGGCACCTCTGACTGGCTATATAAATATTTATTTAAAAAAAAAAAATGTGATATTGCTTTTTGTCATGAGAGAGTTATTCAAGGATACACTTTTGACGAAATTGAAAAATTACCACAGATTATCGCAGCTAGCTCAAAAACAGCATTAAAAAGAGCAACACTTATTTTTAAAAAAATATCAAAAAAAATAGTTTATTGCTCTTTAAAAGAAGCTGAATTTTCAAAATTATTTTCTAATTCATTTAGGTATGCACAATTTGCAATTGCTAATGAATTTTATATGCTAGCAGATAAAGCGGGGCTTGATTTTAATAAAATAAGAAAAATAACAAAAGATGGTTATCCAAGAGCAGAGTCATTGCCCTCAGCTGGGTTTGCCGCTGGCCCATGCTTGTTAAAAGATACAATGCAATTACTTTCATTTTCTAGAAATAATTTTAGCATAGGAAATAGCTCTATGCTTGTAAATGAGGGTTTGGTACTTTATCTAATTGATAAATTGGAAACAAAATATAATTTAAAATCAAAAAATGTTGGTTTATTGGGAATGGCTTTTAAAGCTGAGTGCGATGATACGAGATCTTCTCTAAGTTATAAGATGAAAAAAATTTTATCTGCAAAAGTAAATAAAATATATTGCACGGATCCATTTGTTAAAACCGATAAAAATTTGTCTAGCTTAGATAAAACTATTAACAACTCAAATATTTTGATTATTTGTGTTCCACACAAAAAATATAAAAATCTAAATCTAAAAAATAAAGAAGTGATCGATATTTGGGGTTTTATCAAAAAAAAATGAAAAAAATTTTAATTACAGGAGGTACTGGATTTATTGGTGCTGCAATAAGCAATCATTTTTGTAAAAAGGGTTTTATAATCACAATTTTAGATAATAATTCAAGAGGAAGTTTAAAAAGAATAAGCCAATATAAAAAAAAAATAAAATTTATATATGGAGATATAACTAAATATAAAGATGTTTATAAAGCTGCGAAAGGTCAAGATTATATTTTTCATCTTGCAGCAATTAACGGAACTAAATTTTTTTACGAAAAACCTGATAAAGTTTTAGATGTTTCCTGTAAAGGCATAATTAATGTTATAGATGCTGCAAAAAAATTAAATATTAAAAATATTTTTTTAGCCTCGAGTTCAGAAGTTTATCATTTTCCAAAAAAAATACCCACTGATGAGACAGAGTCTATTAAAATCCCAGATATTTTAAATCCCAGATATTCTTATGCTGGAGGAAAGATTTTAACTGAATTAATGGGAATTAATAACGCTAAATATTTTAATAAGATGATTATTTTCAGACCCCACAATGTATATGGAAATGATATGGGTCAAGAACATGTAATTCCTGAATTAATTAAAAAAGTTAAGGAAGCAAAAAAAAATATCAAAATGAAAGGCTCTGGCTTACAGACAAGATCATTTATTTATATTGATGATTTTGTAGATGCTTTTTATTTAATTTTTAAAAAAGGCAAACATCTAAATATATATAATATTGGAACTCAAGAACAAATAAGAATCATTGATTTAGTAAAAAAGATAATAAAAATCTTTAAAAAAAAAATTATAATTAAAAAAGAGCAAATTGCAAAAGGGGGCACACAACATCGTTCTCCAAATATTAATAAAATAAAAAAGTTAGGCTTTAAAAAAAAGTTCAACATAATAAAAGGTCTAAAGAAAATAATACAATAAGATGAAAAACTTCAAATATATCAAAAAATGTCAAGTTTCTGGCTCAAAAAAATTAAAAAAAATACTTTCCTTGGGAAATATACCTTTTGTAAATGATACTCATAAAATTAATTCCAATAATTTAATAACTATTTCGGCACCCTTGGAACTTTACTATTGTCCAATTTCTAAACTTGTTCAATTAAATATTGAAGTTGATAAAAAAATACTTTTTCCAAAATCTTATCCTTATACAAGTAGTACAACAAAAATTTTAAGAGAAAATTTTTTGAGATTAAGAAATCAAATAGATAAAAATAATTTTTTAAAAAAAAATGATTTAATAATAGATATAGGATCTAATGATGGAAATTTATTAAGTAATTTTAAAGACCGATATAAAGTTTTAGGTGTTACGCCTGAAAATATTGGTAAAATTGCTATTAAAAAAGGTATCCCAACTATTATTGATTATTTTGATACACCGGTAGTTACAAAAATTAATAAGAAATATGGAAAAGCTAAAATAATAACTGCCACAAATGTTTTTGCGCATATCAATGAAGTAAATAAGTTAATTAAAAATATAAAAAGATGTTTAGTTGAAGATGGTGTATTCGTTTCTGAGTCTCATTATCTATTACCTTTAATTGAAACAAATCAATATGACACGATCTACCACGAACATCTTCGATATTATTCGTTAACATCTTTAAATTATCTTTTTTCAATGCATCAGCTAGAAATATTTAAAGCTGAAAAAATTGATACTCACGGTGGATCAATTCGAATTTATGCAGCAAGGAAGAAAATTTATAAAATTGATGCTTCTGTAAAAAGAATTAAAAATAATGAAAAAAATTTAGAAAAAAAATTATTAAATTTTAAAGATAGAGTTTTAAACTCTAAATTAGAATTTTATAATTTATTAACTCGTATACGTAAAAATAAAAAAAATTTAAAAATTGCAGGGATAAGTGCACCATCTAGATCTACTACTTTAATAAATTACCTTGGGTTAGATGAAAATATAATTGAATGTATATTTGAGGTTAAAGGCTCTAAAAAGATTGGGATGTATTTGCCAGGTACTAAAATTAAAATTATAGAAGAAAAGATTAAAAACTTAAAAAAATATCAATATTTACTAATTTTTTCATGGCATATTCAGAAAGATATTATAAAAGTCTTAAGAAAAAAAGGTTACAAAGGAAAGTTTATAATTCCTCTTCCAGAACCAAAGGTTATATGAAAAAAAAAGTTTTAGTAGTTGGTGGAGCAGGTTACGTAGGTGGAGTCATCGTTGATCTGTTATTAGATAAAAAAAAATATGAAGTTACAGTGTTTGATAATCTTTTATATGAAGATAGTTATAGAAAAAACTGTAATTTTATAAATGGTGATATCAGAGATAAAAATTTTTATAAAGCAAACTTAAATAAATATGATGTGATAGTGTGGCTTGCAGCATTAGTTGGAGATGGTGCGTGCGCTATAAATCCAGCGTTAACTGATGAGATTAACTTTCAAACATTAAAAAAATTATGCAAAATTTATAACAAAAGGATAGTATTTATATCTACCTGCTCTGTTTATGGTGCCCAAAATGGTATGTTAGATGAAAATTCTTCTGTTAATCCTCTTTCACATTATGCAAGTTCCAAGTTAAAGTGTGAAAGTATTTTGAAAAATAAAAACTCAATTATATTTAGATTGGGTACTTTATTTGGAGTAAGTGATAACTATTCAAGAATTAGAATGGACTTAGTAGTAAATACTTTAAGTGCCAAAGCTTTTTTTGAGAAGAAAATGTCTGTTTTTGGAGGAGAGCAGTATAGACCTTTGCTACATGTAAAAGATGTTGCTAGAGCTATAGAAGTAGCAATAAAATCTAATAAGAGAGGAATTTTTAATTTATCTTATAAAAATATGAGAATAATAGACATAGCTAAAGAAATCCAAAAATATTTTAAAAATACAAAAATAATTAAAACAAAAATAAAATTTCAAGATGCAAGAAATTATAGAGTTAAGAATAATAAAGCAACGCAAGAACTTTTATTCAGAGCAAAATATGATTTAAAATATGGGATTATGGAACTTAAAAAACTTTTATTAGAAAAAAGAATTAAAAATTTTAATGATCCAAGATATACAAATCAAAAATATCTAGAAATATTTAAAGAAAAAATTTAAAATGGAACCTAGTTTAGTAAAAGGAAATAGAATATTTGATAACCGAGGATCATTGAGGTTCAGTAATGACCTTAATTTTAAAGGAATTAAAAGATTTTATATCGTCCATAATTATAGTAAAAATTTTATTAGAGCTTGGCATGGTCACATGAAAGAAGAAAAGTATATTGGTTGTATTAAAGGAACCTTTCAAGTATCAGCGGTAAAAATAGATAAAGTAAAAAAGCCTAATAAAAAGAATAAAGTATTTAATTTTTTTTTAAATCAAAGTGATAGTAATTTTATGCATATACCAAAAGGATACGCTAATGGCTCCATGTCACTTGAAGAAAATTCAGAACTTTTAATATTTTCTACTTCATCCATAAAGGAGAGCCTTAATGATGACATTAGATATGAAGTTAATTATTGGAATCCTTGGGATATAAAACATAGATGAAACCAAGTATTATTATTTTAGGTGCACATGGTATGCTTGGATGGCAAGTTTTGAATCAATTTAAAGACTCTAATTTTAATCTTAAGTGCCAAGTAAGAAGTAAAAAAAATCAAAGAACTTTGGTCAAAAAACTAAAACTGAATAATAAAATATCATTTTTTAATTTTGATTTAGAAAAAGATAAAATTGAAGTTCTGTATAAAAAAATTTCTAAAAATGATATTATCATAAATTGTATAGGAAAGATTAAACCTTTCATAAATGAAAATAATTTAAACCAAATCGAAGCAGCTATAAAAGTTAACAGTATGTTTCCTCTCTTATTATCAAAAATGATAAAAATAAAAAATGTTAAAATTTATCAAATTGCAACAGATTGTGTTTTTAGTGGTTCAGATGGCAATTACAATGAAATGTCAAAACACGATGCTTTAGATGTTTATGGAAAATCTAAAAGTTTAGGGGAAGTAAATATTAAAAATTTTTTTAATATAAGAGCATCTATAATTGGAAAAGAATTAGATACAAAAAATTCTTTAGTAGAATGGTTTCTATCAAATGAAAAAAAAGAAAAAATTTTTGGATTTAAAGATCATTTATGGAACGGTGTTACTACAAGTGTATTTTCACAAATACTATATACAATTATAAATGAAAAAATTAATATACCAAATAATTTTCATTTAGTACCCAAAGATAAAGTTAGCAAATATAAGTTAATGCAATTTTTAAAGAACTATTATGGGTTTAAAGATTTAAAAATAATCAGAAAAAATAGCAATAATAAAATTAATAGAGTATTAGAAACTTCTCACAAGCTTGTGAATAATGAAATTTGGTTAAAAACTAAGTATAAAAAAAAATTAAGTATTAAAGAAATTATCTCTACTTTATGAAAAAAAAAATATTAACCATATTAGGTACCAGACCTGAGATTATAAGACTATCAATAATACTTCCACTCTTAGATAAGTATAGCAATCATACAATTGTTCATACTGGACAAAACTATGACTATAATTTAGATAAAATTTTTTTTAAAAATTTTAATTTAAGAAAACCAAATTATTTTTTGAATGCAAAAGGAAGTTTTGCAAATCAAATATCAGTTATAATTAGCAAATTATATGACATTATATTAAAAGAAAAACCAAACAGGTTTTTAGTTTTGGGAGATACGAATTCTAGTCTTGGTGCTATAGTAGCAAAAAGATTGGGAATACCAGTTTTTCATATGGAAGCTGGTAATCGCCAATTTGATGATGTGGTACCAGAAGAAATAAATCGTAGAGTAATAGATACATCAAGTGATATTCTACTTCCGTACACCTCTAGAAGTGCTCAAAATTTGACTAATGAAGGTATTGATAGGAGTAGAGTTTTTGTTACAGGCAATCCTATTTATGAAGTAATAAATAAATTTTATAAAGATATAAATAAATCTAAAATTCATAAATTACTCAACGTTCAAGAAAAAAAATATTTTTTAATTACACTACACAGACAGGAAAATGTAGATGATGTCAATAGGCTAAGATTAATATGCTCTACGTTAAACACTATTAATAAAAAATTTAAATTTAAGATTATATGGCCAATTCACCCAAGAACTATGAAAAATATAAAAAAATTTAAAATCAAATTAAATAAAAATATAATTGCCACTAAGCCATTAGATTTTTTCAATTTTATTAAATTAGAAATGAATGCTTTTTGTGTTTTAACAGATAGCGGAACTGTACAAGAAGAGTGTGCAATTTTTAAAGTACCAAACGTTGTTTTGAGAGAAAAAACAGAACGACCTGAAACAATCGAATCTGGTTCAACAATTATTTCAATGAATAATAAGTTGGATATTTTAAATTCAATAAAATTTTCGACTGAAAACAACTCAATTTCTGATGATGTCCAAGGTTATCATGATCTAAATGTTTCTAAAAAAATATTAAATATTATTTTGTCAAATTATGCATTTGATAAATAGTGATAAAAGAAATTATATTAATCTAGTATCTTATTTAGTTTTATCACTTCCTTTATCGTTAATTTTTAGCAGATTTACTGCAGACTTATCAATTGTAATATTATCGATAATGTTTTTTTTTATACGAGGGGAAATTAAAATATTTGAAAATAAATTTCTATCAATTGCTATTATTTTTATTGTTTGTGCCTCAATTTCTTCTGTTTTATCAAACCATATTATATATTCGTTAAAAAGTTCTCTTTTACATTTAAGATTTATTTTTTTTATACTAACAGTAAGTATTTTATTTCTTTATTGTAAAAAAAATTTTCTCAAGAATCTTTTTTACATATTTTTATCGTGCTACCTTGTTCTTTTATTTGACGCAACTATTCAATTTATTTTTAAACAAAATATATTTGGATATACTGTCAATCCAATAAATAGAGTTAGCAGTCTATTTTTTGATGAACTAATTTTAGGATCTTACTTGTCAAGATTATTTCCATTATTAATTTTTTTGTATGTTTATCTCAAGTTAAGATTAAATAAATATTTTATAATATATTTTTTGTTTCATCTATATTTTGTTGTTTTTGTGACTGGTGAAAGATTAAGTTTTATGATTTTAAATATTTATTATTTATTATTTATTATTTTTTTATTTAAAAAAAAATTTAAAAAATTTTTTTTTATTTCTTTAACAATTTTAATTTTTTTAATAACAGTTACATTTTCAAGCAGTTTTAATGCTAGATCAAGTTTTAAAAATTTTAACAGTCAAATATCAAATTTAAATTATACCTATTGTAATTTAACAAAAGATAAAATTATTTCTGATCCAGAACTTTCTAAAAGATGGAATTATTCTCCAGGTAAAATAGTAACAATTGCACCCAAAATAAGATTAGAAGGTGAAAGCTTTGTTCCAAATTGTCATCCAATTTTGAAAATTTTTGATACTAAAATATATTATATATTTTCTCTAATGCATTTTAATCATTATTTGTCAGCTATTGAAATGTTTAAGGACAATAAATTCTTTGGCGTGGGTCCCAAAAATTTTAGAAAAGTTTGTAAAAGTAAAAAATATTATTTTAACGAATTTAGTTGCTCCACTCATCCTCATAATTATTATATCCAATTTTTGTCAGAGACGGGCATAATAGGTTTTTCCTTGTTTTTAATGATTTATTTATCGTTTCTATACTTATTTGTTTGCAACCTTCTGAAACAAAATAACGAAAATTTTTTGTCAAAATATATTTTAATTTCTAGTTTTTTAGTAAATTTATTCCCTTTTTTTCCTGGGGGAAATTTTTTTAATAATTGGATTGCAATAGTTTATAGTTTACCACTAGGATTTCTAATCGCTTTATATAACACGAAAAAAAATAATGGATAACCTTTTAATTTTAATAATTTTAATTTTTAATTTTTTTTTATTTAGTCAAAATGATTTAATATCAAATAAAATTAATCTTTTTGATCATCCTGATAATAATAGAAAAATACATTTTAAAAAAGTTGCAATTACAGGTGGTTTTTTTATTTTTGTTAATTTAATATTTTTATTAATATTTTTAAAAATTGATTTTTTTCAATTCTCAAATTTTTTTTTTCAAAATAAAAGAGAGTTTGTATCTTTTTTATTACTAATTTCTTCACTATTTTTAATTGGCATTTATGATGACAAATATGATTTGAATCCTTTAAAAAAACTTCTTTTATACGCTTTTTTTATTTTAATCTGTCTGTTAATTGACGAAAATTTAATAATTAAAGAGCTTAATTTTTATAGTGGTAATTTCTCTATTAAATTGTTTAATTTGGCTATACCATTCACATTACTGTCAATTTTACTTTTCCTAAACGCGCTAAACATGTTTGATGGAATAGATTTACAGGTCTCTCTATATAGTTTGTTTCTATTTATTTATTTTATTTTTAAATTCGATATTATTTTTTTTATCTTAGTCATACCTGTTTTATTATTTGTAATTTTTTTTAACTATAAAAAAAAACTATTTTTAGGAGACTCTGGGTCTAATATTTTAGCTACATTAATATCATTTGTACTAATTAAAGAATACAATTATGGATATGGAAGTATATATTGTGAGGAAATTTTTTTATTAATGTTAATTCCTGGACTTGATATGCTTAGGTTATTTATTAATAGAATTATAAGAGGAAAGAATCCCTTTTTATCAGATGATCAGCACTTACATCATTTGTATTTGAACAAATTTTCACAAAATTTAACTGTATTTATAATTCAATTGCACATATTTATACCGATTTTGATTTTCAACTTATATAATTCTGTAATTATAGTAATATTATTTGTAAGTATATTTGTATATTTAATTAGTATTTTTTATCTTAAATTAATTCTAAAAAACTAATACTAATTCTCATAATAATAAATTTTATAACCGTATTTTGATCTCAATTTTATGTTATGAACATTGTTATTTGAGGTGCATGGTGACTCAGAGCTCATACAAAGCGTATAAGGATATGGTTTAAAATATAATAATTTTTTATCTTCTGAATAAACTGGAATATTTTTATTTTTAGTATTTTTATCTGTAAATGAATTCATTTTAGGCCAAGGGTAATCAATATACTTATTATTAAAATTTTTGTTTATTCTAATAACGTTTTTAGCCAAAACACCAATACAAAGAATTACTAAAATCGAAGATAAAAATTTATTTAAATTATTTATATTAAAATTAAAATTTTTTATTTTTAGATTTAAAAATAGTATTAATATTGAATTTAAAAATAGAATTATATAACTTTGACCATATCTGTAGATTGGAAATTTTAAAAACCAAACAGTAATACAAAAAAAACTGAATAGAAAAATAGTCAAAGATTTTTTTTTATTTAATCTGTAGTTATCGCTATGACTAGGTATAATCATAAATAGAATAATAATCATGATTATTTGTGGAACTGTTTCTTTTAGCACAATTTTAAAATGGTTATTTTTCCATACCTTTAACCAATTAAAATTTTTAATATATTCGGTTTGTGTGATTTCTCCTTTTTTATTTGGCCAATCTTTCGACCAGGCCTCACTAGTTCTTTTTACCCTAGATGGATTGGCAACTTGTGAATTGATTGTAGTCCACTGTAGAGATTTAAAACAAAATTTTGGTTCAGGATAGATTATACATGAGCTAACAATTATATTTTTTAAAAACCACAACAAAATTATTGTAAAACAAAAGATATTTACTTTTGAAATTAATTTAATTTTTTTTGAAATTAATAAAAGTAAAGGAATAAAAAAAATAAATATTAAAAATGGTTTAATCAAAAAAACAAAAACTGAAAAAAATATAATATTTTGATAATGATTATGATTATTGTTTTTGCAGTAAAATGTAATTAAATAGTTACAAATAACTAAATAAAAGAACATATGAGCAGGATCATCATTTCCAAATCCACTGTATCTATTCATTGAATAGAGGATATTAAATAAGAATAGAAAGAAAATAATTTTTAGCACTCCATTATTTTTTAAAAAAAGATTAAAAATGTAAATCACTGAAAATGCAAAAATATTTGATAATGGAATAAGAATTCCTTTATTAGTAAAAATTTGATTGTTAAAAGCTGCAGATAAATATTGTAGTATTGAGGCATGACCAAATCTAAATTCAAGATTTGCTACTCCAAAGATTATTTTTGAGTCATTTATAATATTTGTGTAAGGTAGATGATATAATCCAGCATCTGGTCTATTAGTCCAATCAAGTATCATGATGAGAGAACTTATTAAAGATCCAATTGCTGAATAATAAAAAATCTTATTTTTTAAATAAAAAATTTTTTTATAAATAAAAAAAATAGGTAAAATTAATAATAATAAACTTAAGTAATTAGAAATCTTAAAAAAAAAATTTAAGATAAATGTTGTTGAGGAAATTAATATGAATCCGTAAAGGCCGCTTTCTATAATATTTTCATTGATATTCTTTAAATTAAACAATATTTTGAAAAGAGTACCATTTGAGATTAAAATAATACAAAATATAAAATTTAAAATAATTATTATAAAATATTCCATATGAAATTATATGTTTTAGTACCATGTTTTAATGAAATTAAAACAATAAATAAAATTATACAAAAGTTAATTAAGTTAAAAAAAAATATAAAAATTATACTAATTGACGATGGCTCAACTGATGGAACTAAAGAATTTATTCAAAAAAATATTAAAAAAAAAATTTATAAGTTTATCGATTTAAAAAAAAATTATGGAAAAGGATATGCAATTAATAGAGCAAAAAAATTTGTTAAAAGTGACAGTCTTGTAATTATTCAGGATGCAGACCTAGAATATAATGTAAAAGATTTGATAAAAATATTCAATTTTTTAAGAAAAAACAAAAATATAAAAGTTGTCTATGGTTCTAGATTTTTGAGAAAAAATTTTAATAAGATCTATTTTTCTTTTAATAAAGATATTATTAGAATTATCGGTAATAAAACTTTAACTTCTTTTTCAAATTTTTTTAATAACCAAAATTTAACAGATGCTCACACATGTTATAAAGCGTTTGATTCTAATATTTTTAAAAAAATAAATCTTTATGAAAATGGTTTTAGTTTTTGTCCCGAAGTTAATACAAAGATTTCTTTGTTAGATATTAAAATAAAAGAAATCCCAATAAATTATTTTTCAAGAACCAAAGAAATGGGTAAAAAAATAACTTTTTTTGATGCTTTTTATGCAATAAAGGCAATTTTAAAATATCGGTTTTTTTAAATATATTTCTTGATATTGAAATTTTAATTTACTATAAAGCTTGTGCCTGGTGATTATTGCGAAAGTGTAATACCCGATCCCATACCGAACTCGGAAGTCAAGCCTTTCAGCGCCAATGGTACTTTGTCTTAAGACACGGAAGAGTAGGACATTGCCAGGCATATCTGAAATGAAAAACCTCATAATTGTAACTGGTGGTGCTGGATTTGTTGGCTCAAATCTTGTTGAATTTTTGTTAAAAAAAACAAAGTATAAAATTATTAGTTTAGACAATTATTCATCAGGCAATAAAAAAAATCATATTAAAGATAAAAGAATTAAATATATTAAGGGAGACACCTTAAATATTGATAAAATTTTAAAAAGACAAAAAAATAAAATTAAATCTATTTTTCACTTCGGTGAATTTGCTAGAATTTTTCAAAGTTTTAAAAAATTTAATGAATGTTTTAAGTCTAATACAATAGGTTCAAATGCAGTATTCAAATTTTGTTTAGATAATAATATAAAACTTATTTACTCAGCAACTTCTGCAAGTTTAGGAAATAATGGAAATGATAAAAGTCTTTCTCCTTACGCTTTTACAAAATCAAAAAATTTGGAGTTCTTAGAAAATTTAAAAAAATGGTTTGGTTTTAAATTTGAAGTTATTTTTTTTTATAATGTTTATGGCCCAAGACAAATTAAATTTGGGCATATGGCAACTGTGATTGGAATATTTGAACATCAATACTTGAATAAAAAACCGTTAAGTATTGTAAGGCCAGGCTCCCAAACTAGAAGATTTACCCATATACATGATACTATTAAAGTCTGTTACGATGCTTTCAAAGCTGATAAGTCTAGATATTACAGTATTAGTAATAAAAACTCATATTCAATTATAGAGGTTACAAAGATGTTTAAAAGTAAAATTTTATTTTTAAAACCTCGATTAGGAGAACGATATGCCTCAGCTTTGACAAAAATCACGCATAATAACAAAATAATTCATAAATTTGGAAAAATACAATTGAAAGATTATATAAGTTCCTTTATTAAGTCCCATTAATTATGAAAATAAAAAGCTCATTAAAGTCGATTAAAAAAAGAGATCTTAATTCTAAACTAGTTAGAAGAAGAGGCCGTGTCTACGTTATCAATAAAACTAATCCAAAATTCAAAGCAAGACAGAAGTAATTTTTATGGATGATGAAAACCATAAAAAAACTTGGAATAATTTTACTAAGTTTGTATCGTGGGGAACTGTTACAGTTATTGGAGTTTTAGTTTTAATGGCTATATTCTTACTGTAAGATTAATGTATGAATATTGCTTCAATATTAGAAAATCAAAAGATTGAAAAAAGAATTGCAATTACTCCTGAGATTGCAAAAAAATATATATCATTTGGTTTTGATGTTTCTCTATCTGAAAATTATGGAAGTCATTTAGGATTCGAAAATGAAGAATATAGAGAATTAGGTGTGTTAATTTTAAAAGATGAAAAAGAAATAATAAATAATGCCGATATTATTGTTCAAGTAGGTTTGTTAAGCGCTGATAAAAGTTCTTTATTAAAAGAAAATCAAACATTTATTGGTGTTTTGAATCCATATGAAAATAAAGATAAAATAAATGATTTAGTTAAAAAAAAAATTAATACTTTTTCACTCGAACTACTTCCAAGAATAACTAGAGCTCAATCTATGGATATATTATCCTCACAAGCAAACCTTGCAGGTTATAAGGCAGTAGTAGAGTCTTTTGCACATTTTGAAAAAGCAATACCAATGATGATGACTGCGGCTGGAACAATTCCTGCAGCAAAAGTATTGGTAGTTGGTGCAGGAGTTGCGGGCTTACAAGCAATTGCAACTGCAAAACGAATGGGTGCTATAGTATTTGCAACAGATGTTAGAATGGCCTCAAAAGAGCAAGTTGAAAGTTTAGGGGGAAAATTTTTAACTGTTGAAGGTGCTGAAAATTTAGAGACTGAAGGTGGTTATGCAAAAGAAGCATCAGATGATTTTAAAAAGAAACAAGAAGAATTATTATCTGAGACATTAAAAAAAATAGATATTGTGATTTGCACAGCTTTAATTCCAGGAAAGAAGGCACCAATAATTATTAAGGGAGATATGATTAATAATATGAAAGCTGGTTCAATAATTTATGATCTAGCAGCCATTCAAGGTGGAAACACAGCACACACTAAAGTTGATGAAATTGTAGATAAAAATGGTGTTAAAATAATGGGGGAAAGTAATATTTTAAATAAACTTCCTATTTCTGCGTCTAATTTATACGCAAAAAATGTGTTTAATTTTGTCTCAAATTTATATGATAAAGAAAATAAAAAAATCAATATAAATTTAGAAGATGAGATAATTGAGAAAACTTTAATAAAATAAAATTATGGAAATAGACCCTTTTATATTCAGATTAAGCATTTTTATTCTTTCAATTTTTATAGGATATTATGTGGTTTGGAGTGTAACTCCATCACTGCACACACCTTTAATGTCTGTTACAAATGCCATTTCATCAGTAATTATTGTTGGAGCAATTATTGCAGGATTAGCTGGAAATTCTGATAGTATATTTAATACTTCAAGTATTTTTGGTTTTTTAGCAATATCATTAGCTGCAATTAATATCTTTGGAGGTTTTTTAGTAACCCAAAGAATGCTTGCAATGTATAAAAAAAAGAAAAAAGATAAATAATGTTATCAGCAAATTTATCAGCCATTTTTTATTTAATTTCAGGGGTATTATTTATTTTAGCTTTAAGAGGACTTTCTTCACCAGAGACATCAAGACAAGGAAATTTTTTTGGAATTTTAGGAATGATTATTGCAATTACAGTTACCTTTTTATCAATTGGTAATTTTTCAACTGGATTTGTAATCGTCTTAATCTTTCTTTTAATAGGAGGATTAATTGGTGCTTTTATTGCCTATAAAATTCCAATGACAGCAATGCCAGAATTGGTTGCTGGTTTTCATAGTTTAGTTGGGCTTGCAGCTGTATTTGTTGCAATAGCAGCTTTTTTAAATCCAGAAGCTTTTAGTTTGGGCTCTCCTGGAAATATTAAACTTGGTAGCTTAATTGAAATGTCAATTGGTGCAGTAGTTGGGGCTATAACTTTTTCGGGTTCAATTATTGCTTTTTTAAAACTCCAAGGAATAATGTCAGGTTCACCCATAACTTTTAAAGGTCAACATCCACTAAATGCTCTAATCTTAATTTCAATAATTGTTATTACTTATCTGCTTTGTGCAACCCAGTCCTCTAATTTGTTTTGGATATTGCTTGTAATATCTTTTTTAATTGGCTTTCTGTTAATAATTCCAATTGGTGGTGCAGATATGCCAGTTGTAATTTCTATGTTAAATTCATATTCAGGTTGGGCTGCTGCTGGTATTGGATTTACATTAGAAAATACTGCATTAATAATTACAGGTGCATTGGTTGGATCATCTGGTGCAATCTTATCTTACATAATGTGTAAAGGAATGAATAGATCATTCTTCAATGTTATTTTAGGAGGGTTTGGTGCTACTGAACAATCAACTTCATTGCAAAACAAAGAACAAAGACCAGTTAAAAGTGGAAATGCAGATGATGCTGCTTTTTTAATGAAAAATGCTTCATCAGTAATTATTGTGCCAGGCTATGGTATGGCCGTTGCTCAAGCACAACATGCTTTAAGAGAGATGGTTGATACGTTAAAAAAGAATGACATAAAGGTTTCTTATGCAATTCATCCTGTTGCTGGACGAATGCCAGGTCATATGAACGTTTTACTTGCAGAAGCAAACGTGCCATATGATGAGGTTTTTGAATTGGAAGAAATAAATAATGATTTTGCGAATGCAGATGTTGCATTTGTAATTGGAGCTAATGATGTAACAAATCCAGTAGCAAAAACAGATCCTCAAAGCCCAATTTATGGAATGCCAATTCTTGATGTTGAAAAATGTAAGTCAGTATTATTTGTTAAACGTAGTTTATCACCCGGATACGCTGGGATTGATAATGATCTATTTTATAAAGAAAATACTTTAATGTTGTTTGCTGATGCAAAAAAAATGACAGAAGATATTACTAAAAATCTATAGGTAAAAATATGAATACAAAAATATTTTGTGACATTGCAGAATTGGATCAAATTAAAAAATTTAATAAAAAAAAGATTGTTAAAGGATTTACAACAAATCCAAGCTTAATGAGAAAAGCTGGGGCAAAAGATTATAAATTGTATTCAAAAAAAATTCTCAAAATCTGTAATAATAAACCAGTATCACTTGAAGTGTTTGCTGATGAATATAAAGAGATGAAAATTCAAGCAATGAAAATTAATACTTGGGGGAAAAATGTTTATGTTAAGGTACCAGTTGCTAATTCTAGGGGTAAATTTATGGGTCGGATTATTAAAGAATTAAATAATCAACATATAAAACTTAATATAACAGCCGTCTATAATGCCAAACAAACTAAAAAGATTTTAAACTTAATAAATAAAAGATCAAAAGTAATCATTTCTATTTTTGCAGGAAGAGCAGGTGATACTGGCAAAGATCCTGTGCCAGAATTTGTAAAGAGTATTAAATTAGCTAAAAGATATAAGAATGTTGAGATATTATGGGCTAGTGTTCGTGAACCGTATAATTATTTACAAGCAAAACAATTAGGTTGCCATATCATTACTGTTCCACCATCAATTATTGAAAAAATAGAAAATTTTGGAAAATCATTTGATCAGCTCACTAAAGAAACGGTAAAAGCTTTCTTAGTCGATAGTAAAAAGTCTGATTTTAAAATATAGTCTGGAATTGGTTGCGGGGGACGGATTTGAACCGCCGACCTTCAGGTTATGAGCCTGACGAGCTACCAGACTGCTCCACCCCGCGGTATACTTAAATTCTATTTTTAAGTTTATTTAATTTTTTAACTCTTTTAATATTTTCTTGGAGAATTCTTTTCTTCTTCTCAGAAGGTTTTTCATAAGTATTTTTTAATTTTATCACTTTAAAAAAACCATCTCTTTGCAGTTTTCTTTTTAAAACTCTCAAAGCTTGTTCAATATTATTATCTTTTACTTCTATTTTAATAACTACCTCCAGAAAGATGGTTAAATAACACCTTTATAATTTTATGTCTATTAATTTTATTCATTATACTGAAGTCGTATTAGATTGTTTTTGTTTTTCTTTCTCTTTTTTTTCTCTTTTAATTCTTCTTTCAGCTTTTTCTATTGCTTCAACCAGGTCTTTTTGACTAAATAGATTTAAAGCAACAGGATCTTTTGGATTAAGACTATTATAATTCCAATAACTCTTATTTCTAATTGAAGTAACAGAGTTTTTAGTAACACCTACTAATTTTGCAATTTGAGAATCTTTTAGCATATTATGTTGTCGTATAAGCCATAGTGCAGAGTCTGGTTTATCTTGTCTTTTAGATAGTGGGATATATTTTTTAGTTTTTTTCTCAGTATTAGATATTTCAATATCACTACTTTTAATTTGAAGGGCTCTATTTTCATCCTTAGACGATAATTCTATTTCATCTCTAGAAAGTTGTCCTGAGATTATTGGATTATAAGCTTTAATTCCTTTTGCAACCTCACCATCAGCAATCCCTTGAATTTCTACCTCATGCAGATTGCAGAAATTTGCAATTTGTTTAAATGTTAGTGTTGTATTTTCTACCAACCAAACAGCAGTAGCCATTGGCATTAAAGGTGCATTTGACATTTAATTTTTTTTATCTGATTTAAAATTTTGAAATTTTTTATTAAATTTACTTATTCTTCCTTTATCCATAAATTTCTGTTTTCCACCAGTCCAGGCAGAATGTGATTTTGGATCAATTTCTAGTTTAAGTAAATCACCCTCAGTTCCCCAAGTTGATTTTGTTTCAAATTGAGTGCCGTCTGTCATTTCAACTTTTATTAAGTGGTAATTTGGGTGTATATCTTTTTTCATATCGAGACTTATAGCAAAAGAATTTTAGAACACAATTAAAAGTTCTCTAATTTTTGCAACATTTTATCACTAATTGCATCACTAGAAGCTTTTATATCAATCTTATTTATATGAAATTTATCAATATCATTCACTATTCCACCAGCTTCTTTAATCAATAGTGCTCCTGCTGCAACATCCCATAAGTTAATTTTATTTTGAAAAAATCCGTCAAGTCTACCAGA
>ENA-OREN01000330-OREN01000330.1-marine-metagenome-genome-assembly--contig:-NODE-330-length-70313-cov-7.065764_pt1 | contig 70313 bp, 51 predicted proteins | sample MGYA00248624_ERZ508555 | MGnify/ENA primary metagenome ERZ508555 (study PRJEB26222, sample SAMN06267773) | marine metagenome | isolation source: Saanich Inlet, British Columbia, Canada | place...
TTGACTTCTTGACTGTTACCACAGGTTCTTCAAAAATTGTTAACTCTCCACTAGGAATAACGGGATTATTTGGAGGATTAACAGGGTTAATTATTTTCCTTTATCCCGCAATAATTGGAGTGGCTGTATATAGAGATTATAAAAGTGAAATGCATACTATTTTATACTCCTACCCTTTTACAAAAGCAGAGTATTTATTTGCTAAGTTTTTTAGTGGAATATTTATAGTAAATCTTCTAGTTTTAATAATTGCATTTGCAATTTCATTTGGATTTGTTCTCCCTGGAACTAATCAGGAAATAGTTGGTCCTTTTGATATTAAATCTTATTTGGATGTTTATTTTATTTACATACTTCCTAATATGCTATTTATGGGGGCTATCGTTTTTGGTATTGTAACTTTTACAAGAAACATTTCTGCAGGTTTTATTACAGTTCTAATTCTTTTAATTTCACAAAGATTTTTAGTAAGTCTTTTTGAAGATCCTGATAAAAGGTTTTTAGCTGCAATATTAGATCCTTTTGGTGACTCTGCTATTGGATATTATACCAGATATTGGACTGTGTCAGAGCAAAACGAATTATACCTTCCTATAAAAAAAGTTTTAATCTACAATAGATTGTTGTGGGGTGGCATTGGAGTTTTAATATTTGGAACGATTTATAGATTATTTAGTTTCAGTCAAAATGCATTTACTTTTTCTTTTAATAAAAAAGAATCAAAACGAACAACCAAGTCAAATTTTGGAGGAATTATTAAAATTAATTTACCAAAAGTAAGTTTTGATTTTTCTTTAAAAAATGAATTAAAAACTCTTTGGAAACTTTCTACAATTGATTTTTTCTTTATTGTAAAAAGCTATCCATTTATTTGTATTGTCATAGTTGGATTATTAATTAACTTAGTAGGCCTCTCAGAGCTTGGAAATATTTTTGGAACCTCTACCCTTCCTAGAACCTGGAGAATGCTCCAAGCAGGATCTACATTTGCTCTTGCAATAAACATCTGTACATTTTTATATGCAGGACTTTTAATTCATAGATCTAGAATATCTAATATCAACCAATTAATTGACACTACCCCTACTCCAAACTGGGTTCTCTTAGGCTCTAAGTTTTTAGCGATTTTAAAAATGCAATTGGTACTTCTAGCACTAATAATGATTACAGGATTGTTATTCCAAACCTATAAGGGTTTCTACGATTTTGAAATAGGTCTTTACATTTATGAACTACTAGTATTAAATCTTGTTTATTTTATTATTTGGGCCTTTCTAGCATTTCTTGTTCAAACTCTTATTAGCAATCCATATGTTGGTTTGTTTGTTATGATTGTGCTGTTAATTGGTATTCCCATACTTAGTTTGGCAGGAGTTGAGCAATCAATATTTAAATACAACCAAGGAGCAGGAAGATCATATTCTGATATGAATGGATATGGAGCAACATTAAATTTATATTTTATATATAAAATATACTGGTTTTCACTTGGACTTGTATTTAGTATACTAACTGCCTTGTTTTATGTAAGAGGGCTGCCTAGTAATTTTAATGAAAAAATCATTATTGCAAAATCAAGATTCAAAGGAAAGTATCCGTTTTTTATTACATTTTTCACCCTGATATTCCTTTCAATAGGAGGATATATCTATTATGAAAATAATATATTAAATAAAAGAACTACTCAAAAAGAGAGTGAGATCATTACAGTAGAAGGAGAAAAGAAATATAAAAAATATGAAAACTACAATCAGCCCAGAATTGTATCGGTAAATGTAGATGTAAATATTTTTCCTTCCACCCGAGATGTTAATGCATCTGGGGAGTATGTAATGATTAATAAAACAAAAGAGGCAATTGATAGTATTTTTCTAGATCACAATAGCTTAATTAGTACATTTAAATTTGATAAAGAAACAGACCTTGTTTCTGAGGATACTATTTATAATCTTGATATCTATAAATTAGGAACTCCATTATATCCTGGAGACAGTCTTAAATTATCATTTTCATTAAAAAATAAACCTAACACTGTATTGAGAAATAATTCTCAAATAATATATAATGGTACTTTTATAAATAGTAGTATTTTTCCATCTCTTGGTTATTCACTTGGAGAGTTAAGAGACGACAAAACAAGAGAAAAATATGATTTACCACCAAACAAACTAAAACCACATCCATCAGACTCTACTTCACTTGGAAACACATATATTGCAAAGGATGCTGATTGGATAGATTTTGAAGCTACAGTAAGCACCTCTAAAGATCAAATTGCTATTGCTCCTGGTTACTTACAAAAAGAATGGATTGAGGGAGATAGAAGATATTTTCATTATAAAATGGATAGTAAAATATTAAACTTTTATGCTTTTAATTCTGCAAAATATGAAGTGTTAAAAGATAAATGGAATGATGTGAATTTGGAGATTTATTATCATAAAGGTCATGAGTACAATTTAGACAGAATGATAAAGGGTATGAAAGCGGCTTTAGATTACTGTACTGAAAACTTCAGCCCTTATCAACATAAACAATTAAGAATAATAGAATTTCCTAAAACTGCAGGTGGATTTGCTCAATCATTCCCCAATACCATTCCTTTTTCAGAGAGTATTGGTTTTATAGCTGATGTAGATGATTCTGAGGAAGGTGGTAATGATTACGCATTTTTTATTACTGCACACGAAGTGGCACACCAATGGTGGGCGCACCAAGTGATTGGAGCTGATGTACTTGGAGCTACTGTATTGTCAGAAAGTTTATCTGAATATGTTTCTTTAAAAGTTATTGAAAAAGTTAACGGAAAAAGCAAGATGCGTAAATTTCTCAAAAGATCTTTAGATACATATTTAACCTCAAGAACATTTGAAAGTAAAAGAGAGAATGCGCTTATGTATAATGATGGTCAAGGATATATACGTTATCAAAAAGGATCTCTAATTTTTTATGCATTAAGTGATTATATAGGTGAAAAAAAATTAAATAAGGCATTGAGCAAATATGTTCAAAAAGTAGCTTTTCAGGAACCTCCTTATACCACATCAATAGATCTTGTAAATCATGTAAAAGAAGTTACTCCAGACTCTCTTAATTACTTAATTAAAGACATGTTTGAAACAATAACTCTCTATCAAAATAGAGTAATTGAATCTACTGTCAGTGAGTTAAAAAATGGAAAGTATAAAGTAGATATAGAGTTTGAAGTCAGTAAATATAGAAATAATGAAAAGGGTAGGATGTTTTACGGAAACGAAGAAAGAGATTCTATTTCTTATAAAACTGATAAGATGAAAAAACCTCAATATTCTGTTTACTTATCCGACTATATTGATATAGGAATTTTTGGTGAAGATAATGACGAGAACGAAATTGAACTATATCTTAAAAAACATAAGATATCTTCAATTAATAATAAAATAACTTTAATTGTAGATAAAAAACCTGTTGAAGTTGGTGTTGATCCTTACAATAAGTTAATCGATACAAATTCTGAGGATAATAGAAAAAAAATAACTTCTAAATGAAAAAAAGATAATTATGTTCTTTAATTTATTGTTCTAAGTTTTTCGTTAATATAGTTACCAACTTTTCTTCCTTGGATAATACCTTCATCTATAGCCATTCTATAATGAATACCTCCATATAATCTAGAAATAGCAGCTTCTTCAGAAGCATGAATAAAAGAATTAAATTTTCTTATTGGCAGTCCGTATTCAACTTCTGTTGTATCAACAAAATCAAAATTATCTCCATATATCTTAGTTAATGATAAGGCTGCTGCAGTGGAAATAACTGAATGTCCACTAGTATACTCAGGAAATGGAGGTGTTTGAAGTAATGGAACCCATTTTTCATCGACAAATTCATTTATTAATGTTTCTGGTCTAACTGTCAAGCTTCTCCACTTTTCATCCCAACAACTAATAAAAGCATCAAACAATGAAATAGAAACATTTGTGTAAGCGTTAATTGTTTGAGCAAAATCAGAATTGCTTTTTCTAGTGGCAATTGCAGTAATACCTATCCAATGTCCACCTGGTGTTATCTTTTTGGTTGCAAACATTGCATGTCCTCTGTGATGAGATAAATAAGGATTACAATCCCAAAACTTAGCTATTCCAGTTTGCTCATCATTTAATTCATTAACAATATTATAAACTTCCATTAATTGATTATTAAATTCACTATTAGAGTTTAAAGAAACTTCTAATGGAGGTTTAGGTATAAAATGATCTGCTGAATCCAATACTAACGTCCTAATCTCTCTCCAATGTGGTTCAATGCCATCCATATAATCAGGAGGAGTTGGTTTCCAAAATTCTGTTTCATTTCTAATGGTATATTTAGAAAATGTTCTAGTCTGATTGTAATTATCTTTATTGGCCCAATTCATAATATGATTCGCTACTAATTCTCCATATTCAAATGAAGCATTCATGACAGATCTTGGAAGACCTTCACTTCTTAATTTATCATATAACTTATCTTGAGCATTATTAAGTTTGTCTTCAGAAAAAATAAGTTTTCTAGAAATAGTAAAAAAAGAATGTACTGCAGCTAAGTTATAATTGACTTTTTCATTTTTATTATCTGGAACCCTGTCTAAACCTTTCAATTGGTCAGCTAAATCTAAATAAGTACTGTCATTTTGTTTTTGAATAACCTGATAAGCAGCAATTGTTGGGTATACATAAACTCTTGAAGCAACTGGCGGAGAAAATATGTCATAAACAATAATGTCAGTTAATGACTTTATAGCATACTGAAAAGTTTCAGGGTCATTTAAAGAATCCTTATACTTATCATTTGATTGACAACTTGTTACAACAATTAATAAAATTATTAAATATCTATTTTTCATAATTAGGTGTTAATATATATGAATGATTATTATTTAAAACAATCAAATATTGATTACTTGACAATTTGTGTATTCTTCTTCCATTAAAACTATTTGGAAGATTAAGGGATTTATAAGTGTTAAATTTGAAATTTTCAAAATCAGTGATTTCTCCTCCAGAGTTTGACATATTTTTTCCTAACTCAGTTACATAATCATAATGATTTCCAACAAATTTAACTTTGACATTTCCATCTATAGATTCAACAATAAAATCTTGAATATTGCTCATTTGCGCTTCTTTTGGTAAAGGAATTTTTTTAAATCCTTCTTTTGAACCTAAGTATAACATAGACCTAAGCTCTTTAATTGATTTTATTTCCAAAATCTCATCTTCACTTTTTCCAGTTAAATCTTCAATTGTCTCAACTTTTGAAAATTCCTTATATGAAATATATTTCTTTTTAATAGCAGGAATCTGTTCAGTCAATTTGTTTTTTGAAGAAAATGTTAGATATTTTCCAAAAAGAGTATAAAATATTATTGGATCGATTTGACCATTATTATCGAAGTCATCTAAAAATAGATTTATTGGCTTTGATAAATCTGCTTTTAACTTAGAATTTAAACCAACATTCCCAGCTAGAATATCTTTCATTCCATCATTATTTATGTCAGTAATTTCTATAGTATTCCACAAACCTTCTGAATCACCTAAACCAAATTCAATAGTTTTATCAATAAATTCACTTCCATTTTGATTAATTAATACAGTAATAGGCATCCAATCTCCACATATAATTAAATCCACAAACCCATCACTATTTAGATCTTCGAAAACACTATCTGTAATCATTCCTAACCTTTGTTTACTAACAATCTCTAGATTTTTTCCTGTATTTTTAATTATAAAGCTAAATGGAGATAAACCATATGATCTAGGAATAGATCTTGCTCCAACAAAAAAATCAACAATTCCATCATTATCTATATCAGCACTACTAATAGTTGCACCATTAGTAAACGGTAAAGAAAGAGGAAGTTTCGTAAATAATCCCTTTCCATTATTAAGATATATCCTGTCTTGAGATAAGGGTTGTAACTCTTTACTTTCATTACCTCCACTAACAACATACAAATCCAAATCTCCATCACTATCAAAATCGAAAGCAGAAGCATCGATGTCTTCGTAATTACTATCCTTGTCAATTTCAGGATTCTTTAAAATCTCATATTTACCATTAATCTGTTTAATAAAAATTTGACCAGACTGATAAGTTGCTCCACCTAAAAACAAGTCATCTAAACCATCTCCATTAAAATCATTAACAACTAAAGCAGGACCTTCATTAGAAAGCTTTTCTGGAATTAATTTTTCATAATCGTAATCTTCAAATAAATTTTCTACGTGTTTAAAAGGAAATTTTTCTAAATGAGTATTTACATTGGAGCTTTTAAATGATTTTTTCTTTACTGAAAGTGTTCGTGAAATTTTATTATTGTGATTAATATCAAAACTTGTGATTATCTGCTGTATGTTTTCTGGCCATATAATTTTAATTGAATCAATTTTGGAAATAGATTCAAGTCCAAAATGAATTTTATGTGTTGAGGAAGATTGAAATCCTTTTGTTGTGATATATTCTTTTACAAAAGACTTATTTCCAGAATACAACTCAATTTTAGCCCCTTTAGAGTTTGATTTTTCTTCAAATTCAAAACTTATATAATTATTATCATTTTCGGATACATTTTCCATAACCCAAGCTTCATCATTTAAATTATTTACTATTAAATCTAAATCACCATCATTATCCAAATCTGAATATGCCGCTCCATTTGAAAAAGAAGGCTTGCCTATTTGTGAAGAGGTGGTTGAGGAGAAATTAAATCCATCTAAATTTTTAAAAAGAAAATTTTTTATTTTTAAAGTTGGCATTTGATCAATAAGGACTTTCTTTAAGTTACTTTGTTGCGAAACCATATAGTTTCCAAAGTCAACATCACTTAAAAAATTAATATAATCTAAGTCATTTGGTCTCTTTACTATTCCGTTAGTTACAAAAATATCGTTCCAACTATCATTATCAAAATCTTGTATTAAAGCAGACCAACTCCAATCTGTGGCAAAAGTATTTGTTTGAAGCGCTATATCATTAAAACTATTATTTCCAGAATTCAAAAGCAAATGATTTCTGGCAAGCTGATCTTCAAAACCAAATTCTCTTTTTATTTGGTTTACTTTATCCGAATCTTCACCAGCAGATTTTAAAAAGACTTCTTTATCGTAAGGCAACATATCCGTTGTAAAAACATCTCTAAAACCATCATTATTGATATCTGCTATATCAACTCCCATAGTAAATCTTGAAGTATGAGTAGTGAGCCGTTTAATAGATTCAGTAAACGTTCCATCCTTATTGTTTATGTATATGTAATCATTTTCGTGAAAATCATTTCCAATATATAAATCAGGCCATCCGTCGTCATTTATATCTGAAGAAATTATAGCTAATCCATAACCTAGTGAACTGTTATATATTCTAGATTTATCAGTGACATTAATAAAAGAATTCTCTTTTTCATTTATTCTATTTTCAAAAAACAAATCTCCACTTAAAGAATCTTTTTCTGATCTCTTAACCGATTTCCCATAACTTCTAACACTATGTACTGAATGATTCATTAAATACATATCTAAGTCTCCATCTAAATCATAATCCAAAAAAGAAGCCTGAGTAGAAAAACCAGAAAAATCTAATCCAAATTTAGCGGAAGATTCTTCAAAGGTCGAATTACCTAGATTTATGTAAAGTAAATTGTGAGAGCTCAAGTTCTTATAATTACCAACTTTACAAACATATATATCTAAAAACCCATCTCCATTAACATCTTCCATAGATACTCCATTAGACCATGAAGAATCTTTGTTTAATCCTGAAGAATTTGAAATATCTCTAAACTTTAGGTTTCCAAGATTTAAAAATAATTTATCAGGTAATTGATTGGCTGAAAAATATAGGTCTTCTAGGCCATCATTATTAATATCTCCAACAGCAACTCCTCCTCCGTTATAATAATAAAGGTATTCTATGATATTTAATTCAGAACTATAATTTAGTGTATTTGAAAAATCTAAACCTGTATCTTTTGCAGACTTAATTTCAAACTTAATTGGACCATTATCAATAGAGTCTTCACAAGAAATAAATAAAAAAAAAACAAGCACTATATGTAAGTAGGTTTTTATCATTTATTAAATTTAAAGGTCAATATATTGTCACTATTTCTAGCAACGATGACAAAATTTTTATCTATCACAATATCTCTAACTTCTCCTTTAACAAAAAAACCATTTCCGTTTTTGATATATTTAAACTTGTTATCTCCAAGATTTTCTAAATAAATTCCATAAGATGCATCATATATACCTACTTCAGGTTTAGCATTAAATAAATTTCCTCCCATAAGTATGTCTTTGTCACCATCATTATCAAAATCAGCAGAATTAATTGCATATATTGGACTAAACTGCACTTCTTTAGGAAGAGTGATTTTATTAAAACGGAGTTTTCCGTTATTTATTAAAATGGTAGTTTGTAAATTATTAACCTCACTTATTGTTGCATTTTCAAGTTCATCTTTATTAAATATTTTGCTAATATCTGCATCTTTAAATGATTCAAAATTTGGAAATTTCTTTTTAAGAATTTTCATCTGATCAATTAAATTATGTCTTAAAGCATAAGGATAATCTTTTCCATTAGAAGCATTAAAAGTTAATACTCCTTCTTCACTTCCATTTCTATCAAAATCATTGTAATAAAGCTTAATAGGTCTTTCCATACTTGCTTTAAAACGACTATTCTCTCCGTGATTTCCAGCAATTATGTCCATATCACCATCATTATCTAAATCTTCTAAATGAAGCTTATTCCACCATCCTTTCAGGTCTTCATTCATTAAACTTGAATTTTTTATAAACTGATTGCCGTCATTTTCATATATCTCTATACCCATAAATTCTCCAGAAATAATCAAATCCTGATCATTGTCTCCATCAAAATCGTTAAATTGGGCATCGGTTATTAAACCCATTTCTTTAAAAAACGGAGCCCATTTAGCAGTCATATCAGTAAATATTCCATTACCATCGTTAATTAATACATATCCCGAACAAGGTGCGCCATATCTTCCAATTTTAATTCTTTCACCAACAAACAGATCCAAATCACCATCATTATCTATATCAGCACTTATAACAGCTCCTGTACTTATTTTATTATTTGAATTAGGAAGCTTTTGAATTGATGGGTTAAACAATCCGGTACCATCATTAAAAAGAAGGGTATCATATAACAATTCAGAATATGGAGAAAGCTCTGAACCTCCACTTGCTAAGTATAAATCTAAGTCTCCATCGTTATCTGCATCAAAAAATATTGATTTAGTATTTTCTGAATTTAAATATTTTTTAAAAGTATCATTATTTCTATTATCAAGTGTAAATCCTTTTTCAGTACTTAAATAAATTACGCTTAGTTGGCCTTTAGACCCAGGAATTAGTAGGTCATTTTTTCCATCACTATTAATATCATTTAGGGTTAAATTAGGGCCTTCATTACTACACATGTGATAAATCAATCTTTCTCTATTAAAATCAACAAATAAATTTTCTTTATGATTATAGTCTACAATTCCATCAATATTTTCAAAAACATTAGATAAAGGATAAAAGTTATTTATATCATTATAAATATTCGATTCTGATTGATAAATTTTCAATATTTGATTTGATTTTATATTTTCAAGATTAGTAACACTTCTATCTGGCCAAGTAACCTTTAAGTCAAACTGTTCAATATTTCCTAATCCAAAATTTGGTCGTATATCTACACTGGACTGAAATCCTCTTGCTGGCTGAACTTCCTGAAACAATGAATTTCCATCAGGTAAAATTACTTCAACTTTAGAACCAATTGCAAACTTATTTAATGCATTTCCTTTTAAATCAATTTTTATAAAATTAGAAGAAACAGTATCTAAAGTATTTTTATAAACAAATACTGGCATATTTACATTATTAACAATTAAATCCAAATCTCCATCATTATCAAGATCACCATAAGCAGATCCATTTGAAAATGAGGGAGTTTGTAATCCTGAATCATCAAAGGATTTAAATTTTAGACCGTCTTGATTTTTGTAAGCATGATTTTTTACTTTATTAGAGGGAATTATGTCTATAAGGTTTTTATAATTAACTTTTTTATCAACAACCATGGATCTAATAACTTCTTCATTAGAAATATATTGTAAGTAGTCCTGATTAGTTAAGTCGCGATAAATACCATTTGAAATAAAAAGATCTTTAAAACCATCATTATCCATGTCATATATTAATGCACCCCAACTCCAATCGGATGCATCTACCCCTGAAAATCTTCCGATTTCACTAAAAGAATTATTGCCATTATTATAATGAAGCATATTTCTGGTAAATTGGTGATGGTAACCATTTTTTATCATGTATTGATATTTATTCCAGTCTTCAAATGTAGTAACAGTTTTTAATCGAGAATATTCTGAAGGAAGCATTTCTGTAACAAAGATATCGTTGAACCCATCATTATCAATATCTGACATATCGGCACCCATTGAAGCGCCACTTATAGAATTCATTTGACTAGTTAAGTCTTCATTAAAACTTCCATTTTTCTGATTGATATATAGATAATCTCTTTCAAAAAAATCATTTGAAATAAATATATCTTCCCAACCATCATTATTTACATCCCCTATAGTTACTCCTAATCCAAATCCTATAACACTTCCATATATTCCAGCCTCTTCAGTAACATCTACAAATTGACCACCACGATTTTCCATTAATTTGTCTCCACCTAACTCATCTCTTTTAGGCCTTTCATTTCTTCTTAAATTAAAAGTTCCAATTGCCTGATAAGAATTATTTAAAATATAAACATCTAAATCCCCATCTTTATCATAATCAAAAAAAGCAGCGTGTGTAGAGTAGCCTAAGTCATCTAAATTATAATTCTTGGCACTTTCGGTAAATGTTAAATCACCATTATTAATAAACAATTCATTCTGTTTATTATCCCCTTTAATATCTCCAGAATTACATACATATATATCCAAAAAACCATCATTATTAATATCCACCATCGTAACACCAGTTGACCAAGCTTTCTGACCAGAAGAATTGGAAAATTCTGAAATATCTTCAAATTTAAAGTCTCCTTTGTTTAAATATAATTTGTTTTTTTTTTGATTAGCTGTTAGATAAACATCTATAAGACCATCATTATTAATATCTCCCATTGCCACTCCACCTCCATTATAATAGTTTCTGTATTTATATACGTTAAAATCCTGATTATATGAAAGGTTATTTTCAAAATCAATACCTGATTGAGTTTTATCTAAAAGCTCATATAGCATATTATTAGAATCTTTTTTACATGAAATAAAAACAATTGCTGATAAACATAAAATCCAAAATCTGTTCATTTTTATTTTTTAAAATTTAAATTTTCAATTAATACTTTAACATCTTGAGCACCTAATTTGTACATTAATATTTGGCGATTACCATCAATTTTTATTAGTGCATTTGTATTTTTATTATCAGAAATATTTAATTTAAAGAACTTGTTGCCTGAATACCAATTCATTAAAGTATCCTTAATTTTTTTAATGAGAACTTCAGATTGAGTTTCTCTATTCCAAGGAGCCCAAGTAGTATGCCTAAACCTAAGATCAATACTTGTTAAAATTTTATTATTAAAAAATGGTTTAAAAGACATTATAATTTTATTTGGGTCATTTTTTAAAGTAGTATGCATTATGTATTCCGCATAACCTCCTCTATTAGCTTGATTAATCTTTTTGTCAGCATTTAATTTGAAACACTGTTCAAAATATTCTTCATTTGATTGTCCAAACTCTAATCCAAGAAAAAGTTTATTATTTATTTTACCAGATCTAATTTCAGAATATACAGTTTTCTCATATTCACTTTTACATCCTATAATTGAAAAAAAACATAAAATTATAACTAGATTAAATTTACTTTTCATTAATCTCTATTAATTTTAGATTATCATTGTTTATTGCTGTCAAAAACAAGTTCATTTTAAGGGGAGCAAATTTACGAATTTGTCCTTTTATATTCAAAGATTCCACAGATAAAAAATCACTTTTATTATTATTAGATTTAATTTTAACAAGCCATCCTTTTGAAGCATCATAGGGGCCATATTGTGGCTTAACTAAGTATTGATTTCCGCCGAATAATACTGATAATATATTCAAATCTTTATTATTTATTATTTCTATATCGTATACAGATGAATATTGAATTTCACTTGGAAAAGATTCACGAGTGAATTGATTATTGTTATTTATAAATAAAGAAGTTTCAGTAGTGTTTAAATCAAAATATATAGAATTATCTAGCAAATACTTATCAAAAAGGTCTTTCATTGAAGCTACTGAATAATCCTTATAATAAAATATTTTTTTCTTCAATCCTGGTAATTGTTTTAAAAGTTCATCTTTATCAAGAATTGGATAATATAAGCCATTGATTTTTTGACAAATAATTTGTTCAATTGTTCCATTTGAATCAAAGTCATTGACATACATTCTCATTTCTGATTTAAAAAAGGTATTAGAACCTAAATTTCCTGCAATTATATCTATATCATTATCGTTATCGACATCTACTAGTTCAATATCTTGCCATAAGCCCTTTGACGAATCTACATCAAAAGGTTCTACTTTAGAAAAATCACCCTTGTCGTTTAGATAAATTTTAATTGCCATCCATTCCCCAGCTAAAACTAAGTCTGGGTAATTATTATTGTCTAAATCTTCCCATTTAGAAGATGTAATTAAACCTATGTCATTAAATATTTTAGTTGGAACGTTTGTAAAAGTATTGTCACCATTATTTCTAAAAAGATATCCAGAACTAGGAAGACCATATACGGTAGGGTTAAATCTCTCTCCAATAAAAAGATCATCAAAACCATCTAAATCATAATCAGAAACCGAAACTGTTCCGGTAGAAATAGGCTTACTAAAATTTATTGAATTAATTGATAATTCAAAATTTCCAAAACCATCATTAAGATACAAACGATCATTTAAATTATAATCGTATTGTGAAAAAGCCTTTCCCCCACTTGCCACATATAAATCCATATCTCCGTCATTATCACTATCAAAAAATACCGCTTCTACGTCCTCTGATGCTTTATTTATTTCAAAAGGAGCTGATATTTTTTTATAAGTTCCACTATCTGAAAGAAACAGAGTAGAAACTTGATTTTTAGCACCTCCAATAAAAAAATCACTAACTCCATCTTTATTAACATCAGCACTTACAAGTGCCGGTCCTTCGTTGCTAACCATATATGGAAGTAATCTTTCTCTGTTAAAGTCTATAAAATGATTTTCCTTATGTTTAAAATCCAATGTTTTTACAGTTAACCGCAAATCCTCATTACTATTATCATTAAGTACCGTTACAATACCATCATTTTGATTAAGATCATGTGTCTGATTAGTTTTTAAATTAGTATAGTATGAAACTTTATTATTAGGCCAAAACACTGTTACACTGTCAATTTGATTCACATTGCCCACTCCAAAGTGAATTCTGTTTGAAATTGAAGATTGAAATCCTCTAGACGGAAAGTTTTCTGACATGCTTTGTTTTGTTTTTCCATATTTCAATATAATCTTTGACCCAATTGCATTTAAATTACTTTTTTCTCCCGTAAGATTAAATGAAATACTTTTTCTTTTAAAATTATCGTTGTTATTTTTATACACAAAAACAGGCATATTTACATTATTAACCACCATATCTAAATCTCCATCATTATCAAGATCAGCATAAGCTGTACCATTACTGAAACTTAATTGATCTAAACCCCATTTAACTGATGCGTCTATAAAATTAAAATCACCCATATTCTCATAAGCAATATTACTCACGGATTGAGAAGGCATTACATCAATTAGTTTTTTTATTACCTCTTTTTCTGTTTTAATTAAATTCCTAACTCTTTCTTCATTAGCCATATAGGACAAATAGTCTCTATCTAAAAGATCTTTATAAATACCATTAGCAATAAAAACATCCCTTAAACCATCATTATTCATGTCAAAAATCATAGATGCCCAACTCCATTCAGTTGCAGATATTCCAGAATATCTTCCTATCTCTAAAAAACCATCTTTTCCATAATTTCTTTGTAAGACATTTCTTGGAAATTGATGGTAATATCCTTTCGACAAAGCTCTTTGATACTTATCAAAAGAATCGTAAATAGCTTTAGTTTTTTTTCTTTCTAATGACTTTGGAAGCATTTCTGTTACAATTAAGTCAGTTAAAAGATCATTATTTAGATCTGCTGAATCAGCCCCCATTGAACCAAGGGAAAGTGAATGAAAATATTCTTCTGATTTTTCAGAAAAAGTTCCATCCTGGTTATTAATATACATATAATCCTTTTCAAAAAAATCATTTGAAATAAACAAATCCGTCCACCCGTCTTCATTATAATCACTAAGAGTAATTCCTAAACCAAATCCTATTTTACTGGTGTAAATGCCTGATTGTTCAGAAACATCTATAAACTTACCTTCTCTATTTTCTAGCAATTTATTACCTTGAGAATCTGGAATAAGTCTCTGATTTTCAATTAAATCATATCCTCCAACTGATCTTAGAGAATTATTAAGAATATAACAGTCTAAATCTCCATCTTTATCGTAATCAAAAAAAGCTGATTGAACAGATAATCCTAAAATATCTAAATTATATTCTTTTGAGCTTTCAGTAAATGTTAAATCACCGTTATTAATAAACAGCTCATTATATCTTTTTTCACCATCGGGTGAACCAGATTTACAAACATATAAATCTAGAAAGCCATCTCCATTAATATCAGCAAAAGTTGATCCAGTAGACCAAACATTTTCACAAGCTAATCCTGCGGTTTTTGTAATATCTTCAAATTTAAAATCACCTTTATTTAAAAACATTTTACTATCAACTATATTTCCTGTTAAATAAACATCAATTAATCCATCATTATTAATATCACCCATAGCAACACCAGCACCATTATAAAAATTTCTATAAGTATATGGGTTTAAGTTTTCTGTATAATCAAGACTATTTTCAAAGACAATTCCTGAATAATCAATCTTTGTAAACTGTTTTTCCTTTTGACAGGAGAACAATAAAAAAGTGATTACGATAAATACCAATCTAAATATCATTAAAAAATTATGTTAAATATAACCTCAGATATAAGTATAATAAATGACTTATGTCAATAAAAAACGATTAAATTAAAAAAAGGGTTGTCTATTATAATAGACAACCCTTTTAAAACAAATTAAACAAAAAGTTTAATACCCAGAATTTTGAGTTAGTGATCCTCCACTAGCCTGAATAGCATCAAACGGAATAGGAAAAAGCTCTCTGTAAGCTTGAGATACAGGTTTTTCCCACCATGCAGCTCCCCACTTGTCAAAACGAATTAAATCTTGTCTTCTTGTAGCTTCTTGAAACATTTCTCTTCCTCTTTCTGCTAAAAATTGATCAGCAGTAACAGAAGACATTGTTGAAACTCCTGCTCTAGCTCTAATTACATTTAGATCAGGAAGTGAAAGCGACCAGTCACTACCAGCTCTAGCTAAACCTTCAGCTCTAACTAAGTATAATTCACCTAATCTAACTAATGGATAGTCATTGTCCATATCTCCACGTCCAAATTGTTTAAAACTAAATTTTCCTGGACGAGCCCCAGCTTCTCTATAAGAGTTTGGTGCAAGCTCATTAATCTGAGGTGTATAATTAAGAATAGGATTACCATCATCAGATGCATAATCTAATATTGCAGATCCTCCAAAATCAAGCTGTGGACCAACAATAAAGTTATTGGCTTTTCTTAAATCACCAGATTCGTATGAATTATAAAATTCTTCTAAAGTTGCATAACCATTCCATGGTTGAGAATCAAAATTCCAAGTAAATTGACTTGAATAATGAAGACCCATCATAGCAAAATTCATACCACCGTTAGTAACTTCGTCATACATTACAGACCAGATGTGTTCTTTATTACCTTCATTATTTGGTGCAAATACTGCAGCGTATCCTTCAAGATCTTTAGGGTCACTAGTAACAGCGGGTCTTCTTCCTAAATTAGGAACTTTACAACCAGCTCCACATAACTGATAAATACCACTATCAATAACATAACCGGCAGCTTGTGCAGCTTCAGTATATTTAGCAGTTCCAGTGTAAACTTCAGCATTTAAATAAAGTTTAGACAGAAGTCCCATTGCGGCAAATCTATTAACTCTATATGCATTTGTTTCAAGACCTAGGTCGCTATTAGAAAGATCCATAGAAGCAGATACTGCACTAATTCCTAAAGTAGCTAATAACTCACTTTCAACAAAATCATAAACTTGTTGTCTTGTTGCCTGTGCGGCATCAGAACCTGGAGTAGTTACAATTTTAACTCTTCCAAATAAATCTAACAACCTGTAATAAAATAAAGCTCTTAAAACCCTAAGTTGAGCTTTCTGATTTTTATCTAAATCAGTAGCTAACCCTTCATTACATGCATTAATTCCACCATAAGTACCATTCCATGTGTTATTTAAAAAACCATTTGTAGGTGTCCATGTATGATCATGTAAATCTATTAGAATTCCTCCATCATACCAGTCACCTCCTTTTGCAGCAATCAAAAGTTCATCTGAAGTTAATCCCTGTAAAGAATAGTAGTTTCCATGGTTGGCAGTACCAGACCATTGTAATTGTGAAAATGCTCCACCTAGGGCATCTCCACCTCCGCCGCCTCCACCAGTGGAAACGCCTTCTATATTAATATCTGTTGTGATTTCTCCTCTTAAAACTTCTTCAAGATCGGTTGAACATGAGTAAGTAAGAAATAAACCTGAAAGCACAAATAATTTGAATATGTTTTTCATAATATATCTATTTTTTAATTTTAAAATTTAACACTCAATCCAAGTGTGAATGATTTTGATGAGAAGTAATTAGTTCTCCTATCTATACCTGGTGACAATACATCAGCGCCTCTAGCAATATCACCATTACTTGCACTACCTCTATCAACTAGAGATGGATCAGGATCTGTACCAGTATAGTTTGTAATTACAAGAGGATTTCTAGCAATCAATGAAACTTGAACAGATTCAATTGGGCTACCTTCATTAAATGTAAAGTTACGTGCAACTGTAAAGTTATCTAGTTTGATAAAGTCAGCTTTTTCAACATATAATGAACTAAAACGCGCACTAGTTAAACCATCAACCATTAAGCTCGTATTCATGTAGTTGTAAGATGATTGAGTTGATAGCTTAGGCTCGTAAAACGCTCTAAACGTATTAACTAAACTGTGACCAAAAGCACCTCTAAAGAAAGCATTAACAGACCAGTCACCAAATGTCATTTGATTTGACCATCCTAATTCTAAATCAGGAGTACCTTTTCCTAAGACAGCAAAATCGACATCAGGATCAAGTGCTTTATCTTGTCCAGTAACTAAAACACCATCTCCATTAACATCCTTAAAGATTGGGTTTCCATTATTAAGCTCTCCAGTGAAAACTGGTCCCCATATAAGACCAATTTCAGCTCCTTTAGACACTTTAATCATGTTTGTACCATTTTGACCAGGAGAACCTAAGCCTGCTCTTGTTTCTGCATCTAATACGTAATCTAATAGAATAGTTTCATAACCTGAAAGTGTTAAACCAGTATTCCAAGTAAAGTCTGGTGTATCTACAACATCATAAGCTATTGCAGCCTCCCATCCTTTAGTTTCTAATTCACCAGCATTTTCAGTTCTTCTATTTACACCATATACAGCAACATCAACTGTTCTTTCTAAAATGAAATCTTTAATGTTTCTTGTATATAGGTCTATAGTAGCAGAAAGTTTTCCTGTTTTGAATTCAATACCAAAGTTGGTTTCAGCTTTTTCTTCCCATTTTAAATCTGGGTTAGCAGCTCTAGCTAAAGTAGTTGAAACCCCTCCAGTTCCACCATCGTAAGATAAATTTCTTCCTTGAACTGAAAGACCACTTTGCCCAGGCAAAGCTCCAGTTAAACCATATCCAAATCTTATTTTAAATAGATCTACATTATCTAAATTCAAGTATTTATTTAGGTCAGCTCCAACACCCAATGCTGGAAACACACCCCATTTATTACCTTCTCCAAGCTTAGTAGAACCTTCACGTCTAACAGATGCATTAATAAATATTGCATCATCTATAGTTAAGTTAACTCTACCAAATTGAGCAATAACCTTCTCATCTGGAGAAGCATTACTATTTGCACTAATTAGACCAGCATTTAATAAATCTTGTGAATATTCTATAGCATTAATAAAATCTAAATCATCGTTAGGAAAATCTCCTAATGATAAAAATTTGTCCATATAATTTGACTGATTATAAGAATAACCTCCCGTAACAGTTAAATCTGTATTTCCAAACTGATTAGAATATGTTGCAAAAAATTCTCTAGACTTAAATGTAATGTCTTGATCATATAATTCTGCCATTCCTTTTCTTAAAGGACTTGTAGCATTTCCATTCCAATTTGCAGTAGTTGGGTGATAAACTCTATTAGCATAGTTAGATTGCTGTTGAGCAATTCTAGCATTTAAAGTAATATGATCACCTATACTATAAGCTAAATTTAATCCATAATTAAATTCTGTTTTCTTTCCTTCATTCATACTTTGTTGAATTATAGAAACAGGATTAAAACTATCGAATAGCCCTAAAGTTTCAAAATAACTACCAAATTGTTCAGAATTAAATGGATATGGAGAATCAACTCCATAAATAGGAGCAGTTGGATTATACATTACAGCATACCTAAGTGCTTGTTGCCATCCATTTTGTTGTTCTCTTTTAGTCATTGCTGTAGTAAAGTTAATTTGTAACTTATCATTTAAAGCTGAACTAGTAAGATTAAGTCTTGTATTGAATTGATCAAAACCAGATTTTTGAAGAATACCTTCAACTTCTCTTAGGTTAGCTGAAACTCTTAAAGAAGTTTTATTAAAACCTCCTGAAGCTGAAAAATTGTGATTTTTACTTACTCCTTGTTGAGTAACTGCTCCAACCCAATCCGTTCTACTTCCAAGATCAGTTCCTCCAGCGGCAGCAAATTCATCACCTGTCATAATCTTAATTCCTTTAACAGGGTCAGAAGCCGTTAATTGAGAATTGTATTCGTAAGACATTGATCCTTGAGAACCTTTTTTAGTCGTAACTAAGATTACACCACTAGAACCTCGAGTCCCGTAAATCGCAGCAGCAGAGCCATCTTTTAAAACAGTCATACTCTCAATATCACTTGGATCAACATTACCTAGTGAAGCGCCTGCGATACCATCAATAACGATAAGAGGCGATGTGTTAGCACCAACAGTTGAAATACCTCTAAGTCTAATAGTAGCACCTGAATTTGGATCCCCACCTCTATTATAGATAGATAATCCAGCTACTTTACCTTGAAGTAATTCAGAAGCATCACTAATATTACCCTTATTAAACTCTGAAGCCTTTAATTTAGTTACAGCAGAAGTAATCTCCTTTTCTCTTTGAGAACCGTAACCAACAACGATAACCTCGTCAAGGGAACCATCAGATGTAAGTACTACATCAATAGACGATTGATTTCCTACAGTAATAGATTGAGTTTGATACCCAACATAAGAAACTAGTAAAATCGCTCCGTCATCAACGGAAATGGAAAAGTTACCATCAAAATCAGACGTAGTTCCTGTATTTGTGCCTTCTACAGTAACAGTAGCTCCAGGAAGAGGTCCGTTTGAATCACTAACAGATCCAGTAATTGTTTTCTGTGCACTTACACTCATTATTGCAAAAAGAAATAATGAAGATAAAAGCATAGATAGCTTACTTTTTTTCATAATTAGTTGTTTATATTAATTGTTAATTTTAAAGAGCTTCAAGATATAAAAATTCATTAACATTAAATTAACATTTACATAAAAGTTATGAAATATGCACGAAAACGTTTGAATTTTTTTATTTGTCGACAATATTATACAAACTATAGACAAAACTATAAATATTGTATATGAACTAAAAACAAAGTGATTTGACAGCAAGTTCAATTTGCTTATAAAAATTTAGTGGAGTATTCTTATAACCTCTTTGAAATTTTTCAATATTATTAACCTTTCTTAAATTTTCTAAATCTTTTTGGTATACAATTAGAGTTGTAGAATCCCTATATCCTCCACTACAACTAGATTCAATTCTAATTTCAAGTTTATTTAATTCTAGCTTAAACAAAGCGACTTGAATGATTTTTTTTTCTAAAACATATGTCCCCACAGAAGGCTTGTTTTTATAAAACTCATCTCTATTTACAAATTTATTTACTTGCTCTGATTTAGATTCCATGGAGGCACTTTCTACATAGGTGTCCTTGTTATCTGTAAAATAACCAATGTTATTCTTTATTTTTAGCCAACTAGGATTTTTTAATTGTTCCAATTTCTTTTCCTTTTTAATTAATGCTTTTTGTTTTCTGATTTCTTTTTTTGATTGAGCATTTAAGCCAATTGTAAAGACTGTAACAAAAAAGAATAATAAAGTAAAAGTGTTTTTTAAATTCATAAATAAATTAAATTGTAGATTTAATAAGTTTTATAAATTTAACAAAAACACAACTATGAAAAGAAGAACTTTTAATTATTTGCTTTCAACAGGATCAGCTGGATTAGGGTTTTCATCAATTAATGCTTGCGATTTTTCAACTATGAAGATTAAAAATGATATTTCGTTAGCTCAATGGTCATTAAATAAAATGATTAGGTTTTCGAAAACCTTAAACCCTTTAGACTTTTCATTAAAAGCTAAAGAATTAGGGTTTAATGCCGTCGAATATGTGTCTGGTCTTTATAAGAATGAATTAAGCATGATGTCATTTAAAGACTTAACCAATGAATTATCAAATAGGTCTATTGATAATAATGTTAACAATGTACTTATTATGGTAGACGAAGAAGGATATCTTTCTTCAAGTGACAAAAATCTCAGGGTCAAAGCTGTTAATAATCATAAGAAATGGGTTGAAATGGCTCATGAGTTAGGCTGTCATTCAATTAGAGTGAACCTTTATGGAGAATCAGAGTTAAACAAATGGAAAGATAATTCTTCCGAAGCATTAACTCAATTAAGTCGATTTGCAGGTGATTCTAAAATCAATATCATAGTTGAGAATCATGGTGGCCTTAGCTCTAATGCAAAAGAATTAGTTGAAATTATTAAAAATGTTAACTTAAATAATTGTGGAACCCTTCCAGATTTTGGGAATTTTTGCATAACAAGAGAAAATCTTTCACTATACGATGGCCCTTGTGCATTAGAATATGATAAATATAAAGGTGTAAGGGAGCTTATGCCTTATGCAAAAGCAGTAAGCGCTAAATCATATAATTTTGATTCTTTAGGGAATGAAACGACTATTGATTATAAAAAGATGCTTGAAATAGTATGGGAATTTGGCTATAACGGATATTTAGGTATTGAATATGAAGGTGAAATTCTTACGGAAATAGAGGGGATAAAAGCTACAAATAATTTAATAGTTAAGCTTTCTTCTTGATTTATTTTATTAAATATTCATATGAATAGTATTAGTTTGAAATATTTAGCAACACAGCTTAACGTGTCAGTATCAACAGTCTCTAAAGCACTTAGAGATTATAAAGATGTTGGAGAGGATACTAAAACCATTGTAAAAGCTTTGGCTAAAGAGTTAGATTTCATTCCCAATGATATAGCTGTAAGCCTAAAAACCAAATCATCTAAAACTATCGGTGTAATATTCCCTTCAATAGTTCATTGGTTCTTTTCAGGTTTGTTTGAGGAAATAAAAAATGAAGCCTTAAAAAATGGCTACTTAACTATTCTACTTACATCAAATGATAATGTTCAAACTGAAAATTCACATTTAAATTATTTAGTTAAGCGTTCAATCGATGGAATTATATTATCAATGAGTGATAATAGACGAGATTTTAATGAAATTAATAAAATAAGAGATTCAGGAGTGCCTGTTCTTGAACTAGATAAAATATCCAAACTAACAAAGAATTGTTCTAAAGTAAGTGTAAACGATAAAGAATCTGTTTTTGATGCCACTAACAGACTAATTGATAGTGGTAAAAATAAAATTGCTTTTTTTTCAGGCAGTTTAAATAGACAAAATGCTGTGGACAAATTCATAGGTTACAAAATGGCTATTGATCAAAGTAGTGTAAAATTTGACCAATCACTTACAATACCAGTCCATGGAGAAAACCTTAATGAGGCCTACTATTCATTTGTTAAGCTACTAAAAAAACATCCGGATATTGATGGGGTAATTTGCCATTCCGATATTGTTGCGATAGGGTGCTTACAGGCAACTCTTAGTTTAAATAAAAAAATTCCTGATGATATTGCTATAATAGGATATAGTGATTGGTTTGTATCCAGCGTCATTAGACCATCATTATCAACCATTTCTCAACCAGTAGAAGAATTGGGTAAAACAGCCGTTAAATTGTTAATTGATGAAATTATTCATAAAAGAAAAAATATAAAGTATAATCATCAAACAATTGTTATTCCAACAAAATTTATAAAAAGAAGTTCTTCATAAATCTATAACGTTTTCGTTGACTTCATTATTAAAATAAATAATGATTTAATCTAATAGTTAATTAATAGATTATGTTTGTTAAAGGTCATGAGAAATCATGATTTTTTTTACATAATAATAGGAATACGTTAAAATAAAGCTAATAAAAATATGCTTTCTTTAAAAAAACTGCCTAAATGAAAAAGAAATTAGGATTTTGGGAGATTTGGAATATGAGTTTTGGATTTTTAGGAATTCAATTTGGATTTGCTTTACAAGGAGGATTTATGTCAAGGATTTTTCAAACATTAGGAGTTGAAACATCTAACATTCCTCTACTGTGGATTGCGGCTCCTATCACTGGACTAATCGTTCAACCTATTATTGGATATTTAAGTGACAACACTTGGCATCATAAATTAGGGAGGAGAAAACCTTACTTTTTAATTGGAGCAGTTTTAAGCTCAATTGCATTGTTTTTCGTACCCTACTCCTCTTCTTTATGGATGGCAGCAGGATTTTTATGGATTCTTGATGCCTCAATGAATATTAGCATGGAACCTTTTAGAGCTTTAGTAGCAGATAAACTGCCTAATTCTCAAAGATCTTATGGCTTTGTGACTCAAACATTGATAATCGGAATTGGAACTTGGTTTGCTAGTAACTTGCCTTGGTTTGTAAGTAAACTTGGAGTCAGTAATGAAGCTGCTCCAGGAATAGTTCCTGATTCGGTAAAACTTGCTTTTGCTATTGGCGCTGTAGTTTTTATGACCTCTATTTTATATACAATTATTAAGACAAAAGAATATCCTCCTAAAAATATAAAGAAATTTAAAGAAAGAAGAAATAAAAATTTAAAAGAGATAATTAAAGACTTTTCATCTCACTACACTTTAATGCCTTCAACCATGAAAAAGCTTGGTGTTATTCAGTTCTTTAGTTGGTTTGCATTTTTTACAATGTGGAGTATGGCTAACCCAGCTATTACAGAGCATGTTTTCAACTCTCCTATTCCAGTAGTTGAAGAATTTGATTTATCAGATAGTTATCAAAGCAATTTATTTAAATCTGAAAATATTAAATTTCAAAATGCTTCAAATTTAACAGGATCATATATGGGGGTCTATGGCCTTTCTTCAATGGTTTTTGCTTTAATTTTAACGTTTTATTCTGCTAAAAGAAAAATAAATAGAAAATACATTCACTTGTCATCATTACTATTAGGTGGGTTAGGTTTTATATCTATGTACTTTATAAAAGATCATAATTGGCTAGTACTGTCTTTTTCTTTAATAGGAATTTCATGGGGAAGTATTTTATCTATGCCTTATGCTATGCTTTCAAGCTCAGTTAATGAAGAGGCTATGGGGACTAACATGGGTATTTTTAACATGTTCATTGTAATACCTCAGATAATTGCTGCTATTGGAGGAATCAACATACTTTCTTCATTATTAGGCGAGAAAGCCATTTTTTCTATGGTTGTTGCAGGAATCTCATTGATTTTTGCTGGACTTCTCAATCTTCTTATAACTGACAAAAAAACAATTAATTATTAAATGAGTAAACCAACTTTCATATTTGATTTAGATGGTGTGATTACAAAAACTGAAAATTATCATTTTTTAGCCTGGAAAGAAACTTGTAAAGAATTTGGATACAATTTAAGTGTTTCAAAAAACGAAAAGCTTAAGGGAGTCGGAAGAAAAGAAAGTTTAGAAAAAATAATTAAATGGTCAAATATCACTTTAAAACCTGAAGAATTTGAATATATTCTAATTAAAAAAAATAATTTATACTTAGAAAATATTTCACAAATAAATTCACAAAACATCTTAGTTGGAGTTCAAGAATTTTTAATTAATGCCAAAAAAGAAAATCATTTAATAGCATTATATTCTGCAAGCAAAAATGCAAAGCACATACTAAACAAATTAGAAATATTTGGTTTTTTTGATGTGATTATTGACGGAAATGATGTGATTAATTCAAAACCTCATCCTGAAGGTTTTATTATGGCTGCAAATCTTACTAATACTTTACCTGAAAATTGTGTTGTTTTTGAAGATTCAATAGCAGGAGTTGAAGGTGCCAATTCAATCAACATGTATACAATAGGCATAGGAGATAAAAATACTCTAAAAAATGCAAACAAAGTTTATCAAAACTTTAATCAATTCTCATTAAAAGAATTTACAGAATGACCAAGAATACTAGCACTGAATTATGGAGAGACTCAAAAAAACAAACAAATTCTAAATTTGAGTCTTGTGAATTAAATCCATGGTCAATTACCAGTAATGACTTTAAGAAAGATCAAATATTATCTTGTGAAAGTGTTTTTAGTATAGGAAACGGGGAAATTGGTCAACGTGCTAATTTTGAGGAAGACTATGGAGGAAAACAATTAACAGGAAACTATATAAGTGGAGTATATTTTAAGGACAGAACAAAAGTATCATGGTGGAAAAATGGATACCCTGATTATTTTGCAAAAATGGTTAATTGTCCAAACTGGAATAGATTAAGAATATTTGTTAATGATCAATTATTAGATCTTGATAGCTGTAAAGAAATTTCTTTCTTCATAAGAGAACTGAACATGAAAGAAGGATGGTATAAAAGAGATTTTATTTTAGAAATGAAAAATGGAGAAAAATTAAAAATTTCTTCAAAAAGATTTTATTCAATTAAAAGAAAAGAAATAGGTGCAATAAAATATTCTATTACATCTCTTCAAGATGACACAAATATTAAAATCTTACCATTTATTGATTTAAATGTGAAAAACAATGATTCTAATTGGAACGAGCCATTTATCAAGACTATAGATTCTGAATTAGATAAAACTAACTCTTTTGTGATATCTAAAGTTTTAGGGACTGAATTTGAAATTAGCACGTTTAGTAATACACAATTTTATATTGATGGAATATTAAGTGAAAATATAATTCCATATCACACTTCAGCTTTATCTGCAACAGGAAAAAAAGAAAAGGTGATAACCAATTGTAATGAATTTATCCTAAATAATAATCAAGAACTTATAGCTTTCAAAATAGGTGGATACTGTAATTCAAACAATTATTCAAAAAAAGAATTAAAAGATAAATCCAAAATAACGTTAAAAAATGCAGTGAATTTAGGATTTGATAAGCTATTAAATGAACATATTATCGAATGGAATAATATTTGGCTTCACTCTGATATACAAATAAAAGGAGATCCTAAATCTCAACAAGGAATACGCTATAACATCTTTCAGTTAAATCAAACTTTTAATGGAAGTAATCCTAAATTAAATATTGGGCCCAAAGGATTTACCGGTGAAAAATATGGTGGAGTTACCTATTGGGATACTGAAGCCTTCTGCATTCCTTTTTACTTAGGAACAAAGAACTCGCAAGTAGCCAAAAACCTTATTAATCAAAGATACGATCAACTTGAAAATGCAATTAAAAATGCCAAAAAAATAGGTTTAAATAATGGGGCTGCCCTTTATCCTATGGTAACTGTAAATGGAGAAGAATGTCATAATGAATGGGAAATTACATTTGAAGAAATTCACAGAAACGCAGCAATTTTACAAGGCATTAAAAAATATGTTAATTATTCATCCGATTTCGATTTTATGAAAAATAAAGGAATTGAAATTCTAATAGCTGTTGCACGATTTTGGGCTCAAAGAGTTAATTATTCTAATCAACTCAAAAAGTATGTTATTTTAGGAGTTACAGGACCAAATGAGTACGAAAATAATGTGGACAACAACTGGTATACAAATTATAGTGCAAAATGGTGCTTAAAATATACTAGAGATTCTTTATTTAAAATATCAAATGACAAAAAAGTATATGATAGAATTATAGAAAAAACAAATTTAAAGAAGTATGAAATTAAGAAATGGATTGAAATTGAAAATAACATTCACCTTCCTTATTCAGAAGAATTTAATATTTTCATTCAAAACGATGGGTTTTTAAACAAAGAACTCATACCAGCTGAAAAAATTCCAAAAAACGAAAGACCATTATGTCAAAACTGGTCATGGGATAGAATTTTAAGATCTCCATACATAAAACAAGCGGATGTTCTACAAGGTTTTTATTATTTTCCAGATGATTTCAATCTAAAGTCGCTTGAAAATAATTTTAATTATTACGAAAAATTCACAGTGCATGAATCTTCATTATCAGCCAGCATACATTCTATTCAATCTGTTAAACTTAACAAACTAGATAAAGCTTATAACTATTTTTTGAAAGCTTCTAGATTAGATTTAGATGATTATAACAAGGAGATTGATCAAGGATTACACATTACATCAATGGGTGGGGCTTGGATGAGTATAGTTGAAGGGTTTGGAGGGATGAAAATTACAAATGGAATGCTTTCAATTAATCCAAAAATTCCTAAAAACTGGAAACAATACGTTTTTAAACTAAACTTCAGGAATCGACTAATTAATGTAGAGGTAGGATTAAAAGAAATAAAAATTACTTTATTAAAAGGAAAGCCCATGGAATTATTATTAAATAATAATAAAATAAACATAGCTTAAAATATTAAAATCACCTTTATGAAAAAAATTATTATACTGAGCTTAATTATATCCCTATTCTCTTGCCAAACTAAAACATCAAATCAAAATAATTTTACAATAGATTCTATTAAAGGTGGTATTATCTATGAAGTTAATATCAGACAATACTCAAAATCTGGAACTTTTAATGAATTCACTCAAGATATTCCAAAAATAAAAGAGTTAGGAGTTAAAATCTTATGGCTAATGCCAATACACCCTATCTCTAAAAAAAGAAGAAAAGGTGAACTTGGAAGCTACTACTCTATATCAGATTACAAAGAAATTAATCCAGAATTTGGAAATAAAGATGATTTAGACCATCTAATTAAAACAGCTCATGATAACGGTATGTATGTCATCCTTGATTGGGTTGCTAATCACACCGGTTGGGATCATTCATGGATAGAAAATAATCCAGGCTATTATACTAAAAATAATAAAGGTGAAATCACAGATCCAATAAACCCTGAAACTGGAAAAACTTGGGGATGGACGGATGTAGCAGATCTTAACTTTGATAATATTATAATGCAAAATGAAATGATAGAGGCAATGGAATATTGGATAAAAGAACATGATATTGACGGTTATAGAGCAGATGCTGCCCACAGTTGTCCTGTAAGTTTTTGGCGCAAAGCCATTTTTAAATTAAATAAGATTAAAAAAGTATTTATGCTAGCGGAATCTGACGGTTATCATACTGGGGGTTTTGAACTTGTAGAATTGTTTGATATGAGTTACGATTGGCCAGGACATCACGTATTAAATAGAATAGCTAAAGAAGAAAATAATGTAAGTAACCTAATTAACAATATTGAAACGAACTTTGAATCATATAGTAAAAGCCATATTTTAATGAATTTTACAACAAATCACGATGAAAATTCATGGGGAGGCACAGTTTTTGAAAGACTTGGTCTAGGAAGTAAAACTTTTTCAGCTTTAACTTATTTTCTTCCAGGAATGCCTTTATTATATAATGGTCAAGAGTATGGATTAAACAAAAGATTAGAGTTTTTTAGCAAAGATTATATTGAAAAATCAGATAATGATTTTTTTAATTTTTATAAAAATCTTGCACAAATTAAAAAATCTAATAAAGCATTAAACATTGAAGAAGGTGTAAATTTCGAGATTATAGAAACAGGAAATACATCTGTTATTTTACTTAAAAGAGAAAACCAGGGTAAAGCATTATATTTTTTAGGTAATCTTTCGGAAAATGAACAATTGATCAATTTAGATTTGAATGGTATTTTTACAAGTCTTATGAAAAATAGGGACTATGAATTAAATCAAAATAAAAAATTAGCTGCTTGGGAATTTCATTTTTTAAAATAAATATTAAACTTTAGCTTAGTGAGAAATTGGTGAAAAATTAATTTCTAGGAATATACCATAGATTTTTCTTAAGATCGATACCACCCTTCATTTCTTCTAAAACTATTTTATCGATAATAAAAAGACCCTGTTGAGACATATTTTCAAATGTATCAACTCCATTATTAGAAAAGTTCTGCCTAGTTCTATGAATATTATATTTATTAGAAAAAGAAGTGTTAAATATTCTTTCTATTTCCTTTCTTCCATTCATAAAGCCAATTAAACCTCCCCATGTGGAAGTAGGGTTATCAGAATCCCAACCGGATAAAACACCAATTTTGATAGTTTCTTTTAAATCACCTTCTCCATAAAAAAGACTGACAAGACTAGATGCGAAATTTATTCCAGCAGCAAAACAACCGTTACAATTTAAATTTCTAGCTGTAATATCATAACCATCTTGTTGATTTACTTGATATCGATAATAAACAGAATCTCTTGTTTGTTCCCATGGAATATTAGAATCGTATTTTTCTTTGACAAAATTATACATCTTAGCAGCATACGATGTCTCAGGAAGAACTTCTCTAGCCTTTTCTGACATCCATTGTAATTGCTGATTATGTTTAAGATTATTGTCAACTTTAGATGCTAAAGAATGCATTATTACATAAAATTCAGAAATCCAGGCTGCATTATCTCTAGCAGTTGTTCTAATAGGTAAATAAGACATTCTTAATGCAATATCTTCTCTAGAAGGAGAAAATAAGCCAAAAATTTCAGTAGTAAGCTGAGCATCTATCATCTCAAAATGAGAATTAAGATCGGGATCACTCGTTTGAGGAGGTAAAACTCCTTCAACCATAAGATCAAATGCCTTTTGATTGGAAACCCATAAATAATTTTCTTCTTCTAATTTGATATGTTTTAACCAACCATTTCTTATTTGATCTGCATTAAGAAAACTTACATCATTATCTATTAGAAGAGTTTGATACATATATTCAATATCAGTATCATCATCAGAACCCCATGTCTCGTCTGGGTATCTCAAAACAAAATCAATTAATCTATTCTCAATTATATTATTTTCTATATTCCAAATGTTTGGCAAATCTTTTTTACCCCAATCATCCCTAGTATAAAAATCTCCAGTCTTAATGTCCCCAATATTACCTATTTTATCCATCTCAGTGATTAAACCAGTCCAGTTAGCAATGCATTGACCAAGCCAAAAACCCTCTAGCTTATCTTTATAAACTAATCTGTTTATAACAATATCATTCGAACTAGGTATATATTCTGTAATATTAATTTTTTTAGAAAATAAAGGATAACTTTCTTTATCATTAATAGTTGTGTTACATGATAAAAAAATATAAATAAATAATATTTGAAAAAGTTTATTTTTCATTTCCTCTAAATATAATAATTTTAAATATCTAAGGGTCTAAATGTAATTTACACCTTATGATATTATTATCATGTTTATTGTATATTTATTACTATGAAAAATCTTAATTTATGTCTATTGTTTTTGTTTTTTGTTGTATTTAATTATTCCCAGACCTTTGACAGTAATATAACTAATATAAACTCTCAGTTTCAGACAATATTAAAAGAGATAAGTCTAGGGAAATCTAATGTTCCTTTAGAAATTGATGGAAGCACTTATTTTTTTAAAAAACCACAGGACGCAGTTATAGTACTAACTGATGGGAAAAACCCCATAAAAATAAAAACAAACTATAATCTTTTAAACGAAACATTTGAAGTAGAAAGTGAAGACGGACTATTAAACCTAGCTCCTAATAAAATTAATTCAATAAAGTTCAAGGAACATTCATTTATTGTTTTTGATTCAAAATTTTATCAGTTAATAACTAAAAATGATAAATTCTCAATATTAAAATCATATTCTTTAGAAGCTGTAGAACAAGATTACCAACCTGGAATTCAAGAAAAACCAAATCTTAAATATAAAAAGGCTAACAGCTTATTTATAGAAAATAACAATACAATAAGTGAGTTAAAAAGCACAAAAAAAGCAATCATTGCACTGTTTGGAAAAAGTAATCAAAAAACTATCAAATCTTTTTTTAAAAAAAATAAGATTTCCATTAGAGACAGTAATGACTTAAAACTTTTGTTTGATAATTTTAAAGATATTCTTGCTGTCAATTAGCTTTTTATTGAATTTTTACTTTTTTCTTTTAAACTCTATAACCTATATTAAATAATGAAAAAAATATTCTTAATTGTTTTTATATTTTTTTTACAAAAAACAACTTCACAAAAAATCTACAAAGACTACCCTCTTTCAAAAATAATTGAGGAAACGTCAGGTTTAGAAATAATTAATAATTTACTTATTACCCATAATGATTCAGGTGGAGAAGCTAGCTTATACTATATGTCAAAAGAAGGGGAAATATTAAAAACCAGAAAAATTGAATCTGCATCAAATAAGGATTGGGAAGATTTAACAAAAGATGAAAAATACATATATATTGGTGACTTTGGAAATAACTTTAACAATAGAAAAGATCTTAAAATATTTAAAGTTCCCATTGATATAAATAGTACAGAAAAAAACGAAATAATTTCTTTTAATTATCCCGAACAAGATTCTTTTAAAATAAACAGAAATACTGTCTATGATGCTGAAGGATTAATTTCAATTGATGACAAGCTTTTGATATTCACAAAAAATAGAGCTAAAAAAATAACAGAACTTTATTTAGTACCTAAATATCCTGGAAGTTATGATGCAAGAAAAATTGGAACATTAGAAGTTAATTCTATTATTACCGGAGCGGATTATAATAAAGACCTTAAATTATTAGCCTTAACTTCAACAATTGATTTTAATGAATATTATTTAATAACAATTAATAATTTCTCTTTAAACAAGAAAAAGAATTATAAAATCAACATGTTTGAAATTCCTATAGGAAAAACTCAAATAGAGGCTATAAAAATTATAACTCATAAAAGTTTTTGGATTACATCTGAAGATGAAAGCAGCTCTGATTATGCAAGACTTATGAAAATAAATCTATAATCATAAATTTTACTTATTTTCATTAAATGAATCTTCTGTTACATAATTTACTTTATTCACAGTATCCACATTATATAATTGATCTACAATCATTTGAGGGCATAAGGAATTTAACAATCACGTCCTTAACAATAATATCTATTCTGTTTTTAGGAAGATATTTAGATAGAAGTAAAAAATTATCTTTAGCAAAAGCAATTTGTGTTTTAGCAATTATCTTAACTTCTTATAGCCATTTAATAAATATAATTAATGGTAATTGGAAATTGCATGAAGACCTTCCTCTCCATTTATGTTCAATTTCTAATTTAATTGTTTGTGTGATTCTTTTTATTCCAAAAAATAAAAAACTTTTTGAATTCTTGTTTTACTGTGGATTTTTAGGAGGTCTAATGGCTATACTAACTCCTCAATTAAACTATTATGATGGAGGTCTTTTTATGTATTTTGAATACTATATAGATCATGGAACGATAATACTTGTTCCTTTATTTATGTTTTATCATCTTAAAATGAAGCTGTCTAGGTTCTCATGGTTAAAAACATTTTTAATTCTAAATATTTTAATGATTATAATAATGCCTCTAAACTTTTTAATTGGATCTGGCGCAAACTATATGTATTTATATGAATCTCCTAAAATAAACAACCCATTAGTTTTTGGAGATTGGCCATACTATATTATCAATTGGGAGGTAATTGTAATTGTTCTGTTTTATTTAACCTACTTAATCTTTACTAGAAAAAAAATATAATGAAAAAATCTCCAATAGAAATATTCTCACAGTGGGTTGAACAAGGAAAAGATGATGGAATGGAAAAAAACCATATTTCATCAGTTAAAAAGATGTTAGATTTTTCCTTAAAAGGTTTAGATGATTTCACTTTCATTGATGCAGGTTGTGGAACAGGATGGGTTGTTAGAATGGTTTCAGAAATGGAGTCTTGTTTTAGTGCTAATGGAGTTGATGGTTCATTAAAAATGATTCAAAAAGCAAGAAGTTTAGATTCTTTAAATAAATATGATTGTGAAAATTTATTGATTTGGAAGCCAAATTCAAAAAAAGATGTAGTTCATTCAATGGAAGTTCTGTATTACTTCAATAATCCAATTGAAGTATTACAAAATATATACAATAATTGGTTAAATGATAATGGAAGACTCATTATGGGAATGGATTTTTATTATGAGAATACCATTTCTCATAATTGGCCTGAAAAAACAAATGTTAGTATCATGACTCTTCTTAAAACTAAAGAGTGGGAGAAAATGTTAATTGAGGTTGGGTTTAAAAATGTTAAAAGCTGGACAGTAGGAAAAACTGATAATTGGAATGGAACCCTTGTACTTTCAGGAACTAAAAATTAGTTTTCTTTTTGCTGATTATTTTTCCAATTAACATAACCGTCTTTTAAGTCATATATTTTAGAAAAACCTATTTTAATTAACTTATCTGAGGATTTTCTACTCCTGTTTCCAGATCTACAATATATATATATAGCTTTAGTATTATCAATCTTTTTAAAAAAATCAATAAATGAACTTTCATTATAAAAATCCACATTAACAGCTCCTTTAATATGACCCTCATTATATTCTTTAGAAGTTCTAACATCAAATAATAAAGTGTTTTTTTGTTCAACTTTATTTTTAAAAATCATGTAATCTAAAATTTCATATTTATCATCTTCAGAAGACTGAGAAAAACAAATAATTGGAATAAAAAATAATAATACTAATTTATACATGCTTTTTCTAATATATTAAAATCCACTTTTCTTATAGAGTCAAAACCTCCTTTAACATCAACAATTGATTCACAACCGTTTCTTTTAAGTAAAGAAGCAGCTATCATGCTTCTATACCCACCTGCACAATGAATAAAATACTTGTCTTTTTTATTTATTTTAGATAAACTTTCTTTAAGACTATCTAATGGAATATTAAAAGATTGTTCTAAATATCCGTTATTTCTCTCTCCTACTTTTCTAACATCTAATAAATTGACTGATCCTATAACTTCTTTTAATTCAATAGCAGAAATTGAATCAATTGTATCAATTGTATTACCTGAAAACTTCCAAGTATCAAAACCTCCATCTAAAAACCCTATGCAATTATCAAAACCTACTCTAGATAATCTTAAAATAGTTTCTTCTTCTTTTTTGTTTTCACAAATCAATAATATTTTAGTTTCTATATCTTCAACTATAGTACCTACCCATGGAGCAAAACTACCATTTAAACCAATAAAAATTGACGTAGGAATAAATCCTTTTCTAAATTCATTTTCATTCCTTACATCTAAAACGATTGTGTTATTCTTATCCATTAAATTTTTAAATTCATTTAAATTCAAAGGAGATAAACTATTATTTAATACTTTATCAAAATCCAAATAACCTTTTTGATTAAGTTTTACATTTAAAGGAAAATATGCAGGGGGATTTGGTAAATCTTTGGTCAATTCTTCTATGAATTCATCCCTATTTAATGAGCCATTTAAAGCATAGTTTACAATTTTTTGATTCTTTAAAGTGTCTACTGTCTCTTTCATCATATTTTTACCACAAGCAGACCCTGCTCCATGAGCTGGATATATTAAAACATCTTCATGCAAGGGTTTAATTTTAATGTTTACTGAGTCATATAAAATTCCAGCTAAGTACTCTTTTGAAATTCCAAAAGATTTTTGTGCTAAATCGGGTCTGCCTACATCTCCTATAAACAAAGTGTCTCCTGTGAATAAACAATGTTCTTTATTAGATTCGTCTTTCAGAAGATAACAAGTACTTTCAAGGGTATGACCTGGTGTATGAATTGTAGTAATTGTTATATTTCCAATACTAAAAACCTCATTATCCTTTGCTATAACACACTCAAATTCAGGCTCAGCTTTTGGACCATAAATAATTGTAGCACCTGTCTTTTTAGAAAGTGTTAAATGTCCGCTAATAAAATCAGCATGAAAATGGGTCTCAAATATATATTTAATCTTTGAATTAGTAGATTTTGCTAATTCAATATATTGAGAAACTTCTCTTAAAGGGTCAATTACAGCTGCCTCACCATTACTTTCTATATAATAAGCACCCTGAAATAAACAACCAGTATATATTTGTTTAACTATCAATTGATTTTTTATATAAACGTAAAAATAGAAATAAAGAATGATTTTTATAAGTTTAGACTTAAATTTTAATTATTAACTTTCTAAATGTCAAAATTCAGACAAATGAGTAATATAAAGAAGTATGGAGTTTGTGATTTCAGTATAGTTCCTGTAAGAAAAAATCCAACAAGCACCAGCGAGCTAGTAACTCAATTAATTTTTGGTGAACTATACACCATAACGAACAAAAGTGAAAAATGGTCCTATATTAAAATTCAAGATGATTTATATAATGGATGGATTAATAATTCTCAAATAAATATTATATCAAAAAGTGATTTTGACAAATTAAAATTAATTAAACCTAGGCTATCATTAGAAGTTATAGGGCATATCTTTAACAACACTGGTAAAACTCTAATTCCAATAGGAAGTTTGATTAACTCATGTGAATATCTAAACTATACATTTCAAGGAAAATCATCTGATCAAGTTAATAATGATTTAATAAAAATCGCAATGAAATACATAAACTCTCCCTATTTATGGGGTGGAAAAAGCCCATTAGGTATTGATTGTTCGGGGTTTACTCAAATGGTATACAAAATAAATGGTATTAATATAAAAAGGGATGCAAGTCAACAAGCTATACAAGGTAAATTAATAAGGAAAAAAGAATTAAAACCTGGTGACTTAGCTTTTTTTGGTGAATCAGAAAAATCAATAACACATGTAGGAATTATGCTTAATAAAAGTAAAATAATTCATGCATTTGGAAAAGTACAAATTAATCAAGTTAATGCAGATGGAATATATAATTCAATTGACAAAAAAATCACACACAAACTAGTTTATTTTAGATCCTATTGATTTTCTAAATCTTGAATTCTAGCATTCATTAACTTAAACTTTTCGTTTTCTCCTACAGTATAATAAATATTTTTAGCTGTTTTAAGTGCTTCAATATTTTTTGGATCTATTTCTATTAGTTTCTCTAAATAAGGTAAACAATCATTATACAAGTTTTCTCTTTCTAATTCTAGAGCATCGTATATAGCTTGATCACTTCTTTTGTTTGAAGTAACTATAGCATTCATTTTCTCAACTAATCCGCTTTCACCTTCAAGAATCAATCCAACTATATTAAGATAGGTAGGTGCATAAGAATTGTCTAATTCTAATGCTTTTTTATAATAAGTCATTGCATCTTCAAATTTACCCTGATCCCCATTAATAACTCCAAGATTATAGTATAATATAGCATTATTAGGGTCTTTTGTAATTGCTTCTTGCATTAGTTCTTTAAACTTTAATTTATCACCTAGTTTAATATATAAATCTGCTTCCGACAGGAGCAAATTAACATCTTCCGGATTAATTTCTCTTGCTTCCTTGATTGCAGAGATAGCTAAATCAACTTCTCCTTTTTGAACATATATTAATGCAATATTTTTTACAATTTCTGGAAGTCTAGATTCAGTTTTTCCAATTCTTGGATTAGTATAGTCTTTAGAAGATTTAAAAAGATTATATTCAGTTTCTGTTACTTTCTCCTCTATCCCAGATTCCACTGGTGTCACAAAAAATTCAGAAGTAATTCCAGTATATCCCATATTCTTTAAAAACAAATAGTATTCTAATGAAATATCATATTCTTTAGCATTTACAGCACTGGAGGCAGCGTAATAAAGATAATTGATGTTATTCTCTTTGTCCGGATTGATTAAATAAGCATCATATAATTTTTTTGAAGCACTTTTATAATCCTCTTTTTTATTATCTGCAACTGCAGAGTTAACTAAGTCAGCTTCAACTTGCTCTATTAAAAAGCTTGATTCTTCAGCGTACTTATTTAATTTAATTTTATTGTCAATTTCAATTGCCTTTTTTAATGACGCTACTGATTCATTAAATTTAGAATCACCCTTTAATGCCCAGCCTTCTAAGTAATAATAATGCGCCTGGTATTTCTGATCAACTCCATCAATCATAGGTTCTATTTGACTTAAAACATTTAAGGCCTCATTATAAAAACTTTGATCTAGTAATTTTTCAGCCTGTCTTAATTCTTTCCTTTGACCATATGATAAAAAGGCAAATGACAATAACCCTACAACTAATATTTTCTTCATCTCTTATAATTATGTATTGTTTTCTTCTTTGTTTTCTTCTTTTTTTTCTTCAATAACATCAATATCTTCTAAATCAGTAACCTCATCTTCTTCATGAACAACTTTAGCAACCGCAGCAATTGAATCAGTATTCTTTAAATTAATCAACTTAACTCCTTGAGTGGCTCTTCCCATAACTCTTAAAGAAGCTACCTCCATCCTAATAGCAATTCCAGATTTGTTTATTATCATTAAATCATCGTTGTCAGAAACATTTTTAATTGAGACTAATTTTCCTGTTTTTTCAGTAATTGAAATGGTTTTTACTCCCTTTCCTCCTCTGTTAGTAATTCTATAATCTTCTAAACTAGATCTTTTACCATATCCATTTTTAGAAACAACTAAAATATCACTATCCATATCATTTACAGAAATCATGCCAACAACTTCATCCTTGTCATCTTTTAACCTAATTCCTCTGACACCAGAAGCATTTCTACCCATAGGACGAGTTTTGCTTTCTTCAAATCTAATACATTTTCCAGATTTTACTGCAATTAACACTTGTGAATTACCTGTAGTTAATTTAGCTTCTAATAGCTCATCATTATCTTTAATTGTAATAGCATTAATACCATTTGACCTAGGTCTTGAATATTGCTCAAGAGAAGTTTTTTTAATCTGTCCTTTCTTAGTGGCCATTATTACATAATGATTATTAATATAATCCTCATCTTTTAAATCCTGAGTACAAATAAATGCTTTAACCTCATCATCTTGCTCAATATTGATTAGATTTTGCATAGCTCTACCCTTTGATGTTTTACTTCCTTCAGGAATTTCAAAAACTCTCATCCAAAAACATTTCCCTTTCTGAGTAAAGAAAAGCATGTACTGGTGATTAGTTCCAACAAATAGATGCTCAAGAAAATCTTCATTTCTTGTTGTAGAACCTTTCTGGCCAACTCCTCCTCTATGTTGAGTCTTATATTCAACTAATGGCGTTCTTTTTATATACCCAGCATTAGAAATAGTTAAAACAACTTTTTCATCGGGAATCATATCCTCCATACTTAAATCACCTCCTGCATACTCTATTTGAGACCTTCTTTCATCACCAAACTTATCTAAAACTTCTGAAAGCTCAGTTTTGATGATATCCATTCTTTTTTCTTTACTATCAAGAATACTTTTTAAGTCTTTGATAGTTAACATTAAATCATTGTATTCAGATCTTAATTTATCTTGTTCTAATCCAGTTAATTGTCTAAGTCTCATTTCAACAATGGCCTTAGATTGAATTTCACTTAACTTAAATTCAGAAATTAATTTTTCTCTAGCTTCATCTGAATTAGATGATGCTCTAATTAATGCAATAACTTTATCTATATTATCTGAAGCAATTATTAAACCCTCTAAGATATGTGCTCTTTCTTCGGCTTTTTTTAATTCAAATTTTGTTCTTCTTACTACAACCTCATGTCTATGATCAACGAAGTGACCAATCATTTGTTTTAAATTAAGCATTTGAGGCCTGCCTTTTACTAGGGCGATATTATTCACACTAAAAGAAGATTGTAAAGGTGTATGTTTAAAAAGAGTATTTAATACTATGTTAGGAATGGCATCTCTTTTTAAAATATAAACAATTCTCATTCCTTTTCTATCAGACTCATCTCTAATTGATGATATTCCTTCAATTTTTTTATCATTAACCATCTCAGCTGTTTTCCTAATCATTTCAGCCTTGTTAACCTGGTATGGTATTTCAGTAACAATAATGCATTCTCTCTCATTGACTTCTTCAATAATAGCTTTTGCTCTTACTACTATTCTTCCCCTTCCTGTATGAAAAGCTTCTTTAACTCCATCATAACCATAAATTGTTCCGCCAGTTGGAAAATCGGGAGCTTTTACAAATTGTATTAACTCATCTATTGTTATATCGTTGTTTTCAATATAAGCTACTGTGCCATTAATAACTTCTGTTAAATTATGAGGTGGCATATTAGTAGCCATACCTACAGCAATTCCACTAGCGCCATTTATTAAAAGATTTGGAATTTTAGTAGGCAGAACAGTTGGTTCCATTATTGAATCATCATAATTCAATTGATGATCTACTGTTTCCTTATCTAAATCAGCAACCATTTCTTCAGATATTTTTTGCATTCTAGCCTCAGTATAACGCATCGCCGCCGGACTATCTCCATCAACAGAACCATAATTCCCTTGTCCATCTACCATCAAGTATCTTAAGCTCCATTTTTGGGCCATCCTAACCATTGTATCATACACAGAAGAATCTCCGTGTGGATGATATTTCCCTAAAACCTCTCCAACAATAAAAGCGGATTTCTTGAACTTACTAGATGATCTTAATCCTAATTGATGCATACCATACAAAACTCTTCTGTGGACAGGCTTTAAACCATCTCTTACATCAGGTAAAGCTCTTGAAACAATAACAGACATTGAATAATCAATGTATGCAGATTTCATAGCTTCTTCTATGTTTACTGGGATAAGTTTTTCTCCTTCACTCATATATTATTTTTTACATTAATTTACAACCTAACAAATATAATAATTGCCTCAGTTATATATGCTTATAATACATATAATTTTAAATAATTTTATTAACATATTTATATAAAATATTTGTTTAATTCACACTTAAAAAAACTTGCAATTAAAAAAAATTTTTTGTCTATTTACTTTTAATATACTTATAACACATATTTGAATGGATGATAATTTTTCTTCTAGGGTAAAAGATGTAATAACATACAGTAAAGAAGAGGCTTTACGATTAGGTCATGATTTTATTGGTACCGAGCACTTATTACTTGGCATGTTAAGAGATGGTGGTGGAAAAGCCATTACCATACTAAACTCATTAGATGTGGATTTAGATTATTTAAGAAAAAAAGTGGAAATCTTGAGTCCCCCTAATCCGATTAATGATTTTGATCAAAATCATAAAAAAAATCTACACTTAACTAGACAAGCTGAAAGAGCTTTAAAGACTACTTTTTTAGAGGCTAAACTTTTTCAAGGGAAATCAATAAATACGGCTCATTTACTTTTATGTATTTTAAGAAATGAAAATGACCCTACGGCTAAACTTTTAATTAAACTTCAACTGGATTACGAAACAGTGAAAGAACAATTTAAGTATATGTTAACAGAATCAGATGATAGTTTCACGTCTCTACCATCTTCTGAAACATTCCCGGAAGATTCAAAAGAAGATGATAGTCCTATTGAAGAAAATCCTTTTACGATAAAATCTGATGTTAAATCTAAAGTAAAATCAAAAACACCTGTTCTTGACAACTTCGGAAGAGACCTTACTTATTTAGCTACTTTAGGAAAATTAGATCCCGTTATTGGAAGAGAAAAAGAAATTGAAAGAGTATCACAAATTCTTAGTAGAAGAAAGAAAAATAATCCTTTATTAATTGGTGAACCTGGAGTCGGCAAGTCAGCTATAGCTGAGGGATTAGCTTTAAGGATTATTCAAAAAAAAGTCTCTAGAATTCTATATAATAAAAGGGTGGTTACATTAGATTTAGCCAGTATTGTTGCAGGCACTAAATATAGAGGTCAATTTGAAGAGAGAATGAAGGCAGTAATGAATGAGATTGAGAAAAATAATGATATCATTCTTTTTATAGATGAGATACATACTATAGTTGGAGCTGGAGGAGCTACGGGAAGTTTAGATGCATCTAATATGTTTAAACCAGCGCTAGCAAGAGGAGAGATTCAATGTATTGGCGCAACTACATTGGATGAGTATAGGCAATACATAGAAAAAGATGGTGCATTAGAAAGAAGATTTCAAAAAATAATAGTTGAACCAACATCAGTTGAAGAGACAATAGAAATATTACTAAATATTAAAGACAAATATGAATTTCATCATAACGTAAATTTTACTAATGAAGCTTTAATAGCATGTGTAAAGTTAACTGATCGGTATGTTTCAGATCGTTTCCTTCCAGATAAAGCAATTGACGCTATGGATGAGGCTGGTTCTAGAGTTCACATTACTAATATGGATGTTCCTAAAAATATTGTTGATTTAGAAATTAGTTTAGAACATGTTAAAGAAAAAAAGAATACTGTTGTTAAAAAACAAAAATATGAAGAAGCTGCTAAATTAAGAGATGATGAGAAAAGAATTGAAAAAGAGCTTCTGTTAGCTCAAGAAAAATGGCAAGAAGATTTAAAAATGCATAGAGAAACTGTGACTGAAGATCATATATCTGAAGTTGTTTCAATGATAACAGGAATTCCTGTTAATAAGATTGCTAAAGCAGAACTAAATCAATTATCAAAACTTGGGAAAACCATTTCAGCTAAGGTTATAGGACAAAATGAGGCTGTTTCAAAAGTAGTTAAAGCTATTCAAAGAAATAGGGCTGGAGTAAAAGACCCAAACAAACCAATTGGTTCCTTTATATTTTTAGGACAAACTGGGGTTGGAAAAACTCAATTAGCAAAAATTTTATCAACAGAACTCTTTAATGGAACCGATTCCCTAATAAGAATTGACATGAGTGAATATATGGAAAAATTTGCTATTTCTAGATTAATCGGAGCACCCCCAGGCTATGTAGGGTATGAAGAAGGAGGTCAATTAACTGAAAAAGTCAGAAGAAAACCATATAGTGTTATTTTATTAGATGAAGTTGAGAAAGCACATCCTGATATTTTAAACATGTTATTACAAGTTTTGGATGAGGGTTCATTAACAGATAGTCTTGGAAGAAAAATTGATTTCAAAAACACTGTCATTATAATGACTTCAAACTTAGGATCAAGGCAAGTAAAAGATTTTGGAAATGGAGTTGGATTTGGAACAGAAGCAGTAAAATCTCAAGAGTCCAAAAATATAAAAAACATTATTGAAAAATCATTAAAAAAAGCTTTTTCACCTGAATTTCTAAATCGAGTTGATGAAATTGTAATATTTAATAGTTTAGAAAAAGAAGATCTAAAAAAAATAATTTCGATTGAATTAGAGAAACTTAAGGTAAGAATAAAAGATCTTGGTTATGAAATTAAAATTTCTGCAAAAGCCGTTAATTTTTTATGTGAAAAAGGGTATGATAAAAAATTTGGTGCTAGACCATTAAAAAGGGCTATTCAAAACTATGTTGAAGATTTAATTGCTGAAGAAATAGTCCAATCAAAAATAAAAGAAGGAAACAATTTAAAAATAGATTGGAATGGAAAATCTAAAAAACTAAGTTTAGTCTCCATAAAATAAAATCTATAGTTAAAGTTTTATTTGGCTTTAACAATTAAAATATGCTTAATTACTAAAGGAATCTTAGGTTAATCTCTAAAACTTTAACAAATTCTCAATATTGCTGAATATTCCTATTTTATTTATTTAACGTAAATATTTTCTTTAGGTTAGATAAATAATTATTTAAAAATGCAAGAATTTAAAATTAAAAAATCTTCAATCTCAAATGCTAAAAAAATTAAACAACTAAATTTATTTATAACTGGTGTTGGTAATGTAGGAAGAAATCTTTTAGAGCAAATCTGTAAACAAAAAGAATATCTTGAAAACAAACTAAATCTACAGCTTAATGTGATTGGAATTTCAAATTCCAAAAAAATGAAACTTAATCTAAATGGAATCAAATTAAGTGACTGGGTAGCCGAACTAATGAAAGGAGAAAATGCGAATTCCCTTGAATTTATGTCTAGGTCAAAAGAAATGAACTTAAGAAATAGCATTTTTATAGACAATTCAGATAGTGCTGAAATTGCTAATAATTACGAATATTATCTAAAAAATGGCATAGACGTAGTAACGTGTAATAAAATTGCTTGTTCTGATACCTATTCTAATTATCAGAACTTAAAAAATTTAGCACACCTACATAACACTTCTTTTCTATTTGAAACTAATGTAGGAGCTGGGCTTCCTATTATTGATACCTTAAATAATTTAGTTGCTTCTGGAGATAAAATTATTTCTATTCAAGCTGTTTTATCTGGAAGTTTAAACTATATATTTAATAATTTTCAAAAAGAAAATTCATTCCATAAAATAGTTCAAAATGCAATGAATGAAGGGTTTACTGAACCTGATCCAAAAATTGATCTTAGTGGAATTGATGTAGCAAGAAAAATATTAATTCTCGCTAGAGAAAGTGGAGAAAAAATTGAGTTATCTGATATTTATAATGAATCATTTTTACCTAAAGAATGTTTAAAACATGATAACAATGAAGAATTTTTAAATTCTTTATCTAAGCACTCTAACCACTTTAATAAAATTCTTATTAAAGCTAATAAAGAAAAATGTAGAATAAAGTATGTGGCAGAGTTTAATAATGGAAAAGCAAAAGTAGGGCTTAAAAATATCCCTAAAGGTCATGATTTTTACAATCTTGAAGGGAGTGATAATATTGTTTTATTCTTTACGGATAGATACCGTAATCAGCCTCTTATTGTTAAAGGTGCTGGTGCTGGTGCTGAAGTAACTGCAGCTGGAATATTTGCTGATATAATAAGAATAGGAAAGCAATGAAAGAAATTAAATTTTAGGTAACACAAAAGAATCTAAAGGACTTTTCTTTTTCATTAATTTTTCTATTTCATCTGATCTTCTAGGTGCATCCGCTGAAAGATTAATAGGTCCATTATTAGTAATTAATATAGTATCCTCAATCCTTACAGCAATACCCCACCATTTTGAATCACATTCGCTATATTCTGGTATATAAATTCCTGGTTCGACAGTTATAATAGAGTTAGCTTTATAAGGACCTGTTGTACCAGGGTCATGAACATCTAAACCAACATAGTGTGAAGTTCCATGAGGAAAATATTTCCTAACTTCATTTTCTTGTTTAATTAAACCTAAATCCACTAACCTTTTTGCAATTACTTTAACTGCTGCTTTGTGAGGAGCCCTAAAATCAGCACCTATAACACTTGCATTAATTCCTGCTTCTTGAGCCTCATAAACTATATCATAAATTATCTTTTGCTCTTTTGAAAAAACACCATTTGCAGGAATAGTTCTAGTGACATCAGCTGTATAACCATGATACTCTGCTCCTAAATCCATTAGAACCAAATCATTTCCAATATTAAGTTTTGTGTTGTCTATATAATGAAGAATACACCCATTATGACCACCTCCAACAATTGATGGATAACCTTCATATTCTACATTATATTTTTTGTATACAAATTCATGAATACCCTGTATCTCCATTTCTGATAAATTAGGATTCATTGCTTTCATTACCTCAACTTGACCAATTGCTGAAATTTTTGAAGCTTTTTCCATTAAAACAACTTCTTCTTCAGTCTTAACTTCTCTTAATTGTCTCATAATTTCAATTAACGCAATTCCATCTAAATTAGTCTCAGCAGATTTTATGGATATCTTTTGTTTAATCTCTAGTAATTTGTTTTTATCAGATGTTGATTGGAATTCATTAAGTAATTCATCTTTTTTTATAATATTACGATATCTAAAATTACTTTTTAAAACTTGAGCTACATTAGCTGAATTTTCTTCAGGAGCAAGACTTATTATGTCATAAAATTTTTCTTTTTCAGGATCAAAGTTTTCTGGATAACTTGACATATTTTTAAACTGCTCAATAAGTGAATAAAGATCTTCATTATTACTCTTTTTATCCCTAACATCATTATTAAAATCAAAAAACAAGACACTATTAAACTTTGAAAATTCAGGAGAAATTTCTTTAAACTTATCAGCAGTATAGGCCATTTCAAACCCAAGCTTAGATTTAACACCCTTTATACCAAGCCTTTTACCATCCCATCTTTCTCTTATAGAATCCCTGAATTGAACAAAAATTATTTCATCATATGTTTTGTCATTTTCAACTTGTGATTCTGAAAATAGTAATAAAACTGAATTAGGTTCTTTTAAGCCAGTTAAATAGTAAAAATTAGGATCTTGATGATAATGATAATCAACATCATTTGATCTATTTCTAACAGGATTTGAAAAAAATACTGCTAAGCTATTTTTGGGCATCATAGATTTTACGTTAGCCCTCCTGTCTTTATGGAAATCTGCTGAAAGATAATCTTGTGGCTCTGATTGTGCATTTAAAAAAGAAGACGTGATAAATAATAAAATTATATTAAAAAAAATATTTCTCATAATAGTTGAATGATTTAATTTACTAATTCTTTAGAAAAAACATAATAGTTTTCATCAATTTTAAAATCATCAGTCTTCAATCTTAATTCTTGCCAATCTTTGGTTGGAAATATCCTTTGACTTTTGCCGTCTAAAATTAGTTCAACTGGCATTTTAAAATTAGATACTATATCAATCCAGCGATATTTAAGAATGTCATTATCATATGTATATTCAAAAGTAGGGATTCTAATATCTCTTAAGTATTGATTAAATATCGGATTTAAATCCATTCCCATATTTTTAGAAATATAATTTTCAATTTGAGATGTATTAACAGTCTGATGATAAAAATCTCTATTTAATCCTCTCAAAATTTGTCTCCATTTCTCATCATCATCAGCTAACTGTCTTAAAGTATGAAGTAAATTTGCCCCTTTAGGATACATATCTCCTGAACCTTTACTGTTTACATTATATATTCCAATTATAGGTTTCTCATTTTTAATTCCTCTTCTTGTTCCTATTGTGTAATCTGCTCCAGCTTCTTTTCCAAAATGATAATCTAAAAATAAATTCTCTGAATATGCAGTAAAACCCTCATGTATCCACATATCTGCTATATCTATATAAGTAATGTTATTTGCAAACCATTCGTGACCAGATTCGTGAATAATTATAAAATCAAATTTTAATCCCCATCCTGTTTCGGAGGGATCTCTTCCTAAATAACCTTTTAAATATTTATTGCCATAAGTAACAGAGCTCTGATGTTCCATTCCTAGATATGGAACTTCAACCAGTTTAAAACTATCTTCATAAAAAGGATATGGGCCAAACCAATGCTCAAAAGCTTCCATTGTTTTTATTGCATCTTTAAAATGGATCTTGGCTTTATATAGATTATCTCTTAAAACATAGTAATCCATATCTAAATCTCCTTTTTCACCCTTAAATATTTCTGAAAAATTAACATAGTCAGCTATATTAATGTTTACTCCATAATTATTTATTGGATTTACAACCTTCCAGTGATATGTGGTTGTATTTAACTTTTCTTCAACGTTAACTAATCTTCCGTTTGAGACATTCATTAAACCTTTTGGAACATTGACACTTATCAACATACTATCTACTTCATCATACATGTGATCTTTATTTGGCCACCAAACACTAGCTCCCAATCCTTGACATGAAGAAGCAATAAAATGATTTCCATTTTGATCTTTTTCCCAAGAAATTCCACCATCCCAAGGAGCTCTTACTGCTTCTCTAGGTTTACCTTCATAATAAACTTTAACTTCATATGTAGAGTCTTTAACTTGCTCATCGATTAATGTAATAAAATGCGCATTGCCTTCATGTCTAATTTCTAGTTGTTTACCATTTTGCTCAGCTTTAATTAGATTAAGTGGAGCTTGTAAATCAATTTGCATTTCAGAATATGATTCATTTACTGTATAGGCAATTGTATTAGATCCTGAAATCGTTCTTTCTTCAGGGTTAACAGTTATGTCTAAATGATAATGTTTCAAGTCCCACCATATTCTTTCTTTTGTTATAGAACCCCTTAAAGTATCCTGACGATTAAAATTAGCTTTATCTCCCATAATTCCTTGAGAATAAAGAGAACTAAAAATTATTAAAAAGTTAATAATTGATAAATAAAAAATTCTGTAATTCATAAATTCTTTCTTTTAAATAATAAATTTAATCAATTCAAATCTATTGCTATTAATTAATTGTAAAGTAAAAAAAATCAACGAAATTTACGCTTAATGTATTAAGTATGGAAAAAACAAAACTTTATGAGGTTCATCAAAAACTTGGAGGCAAAATTGTACCATTTGCAGGTTTTTTAATGCCTATACAATACGAAGGTATCAATATTGAACACCTCCATGTAAGAAATAATGTGGGATTGTTTGATGTTTCTCATATGGGAGAATTTATTTTAAAAGGAGATAAATCTTTAAGCTTACTTCAACTTATATGTTCTAATGATGTCTCAAGTATTGGAGATGGTAGAGCTCAATATAATTGTTTAATTAATGAAACTGGTGGTATTATTGATGATTTAATAATTTATAAATTTAATGACAATGAATTTATGTTAGTGACTAATGCTGCAAATATTAAAAAAGACTGGAATTGGATTAATCTTCACAATAAAAAATTTAATAATGAGCTAGAAAATATTTCTAATAAAACATCTTTACTAGCTCTTCAAGGACCTAATTCATATAACTTATTGCAAAAATTAGTAAATTTTGATGTAAAATCTTTGAAAAATTACAGCTTCGTTAAAGTTGATTTCAATAATTTTAAAGATGTCATCATTTCAACAACTGGTTATACTGGCTCTGGAGGATTTGAAATATACTGTAAAAATGATGATGTTATAGGAATATGGGATATTTTATTTCAAACTGGTAAAGAATTTGATATCAAGCCTATAGGTCTAGCGGCTAGAGACACTCTAAGGCTTGAAATGGGGTATTGCTTATATGGAAATGATATAAACGATCATACTAACCCTATAGAAGCTGGATTGAAATGGATTACAAAAACCAATAAAGAATTTATTGGTAAAGAAAAAATAATTGATGCTCTAGAAAAAGGAACAAATAAAAAACTTGTTGGCTTTAAACTAAATCAAAAAGGAATCCCAAGAATAGATTACAAAATTTTTGATCAAAATCAAAATGAAGTTGGGGTTGTTACTTCAGGAACCATGTCACCTTGTTTAAAAGAGGGAATTGGTCTAGGCTATATAAATAGTGCTAATTCAAAAATAGGCACCACAATACTAATTGAAATAAGAAATAAAAAAGTAGAAGCTAGTGTTGTAAAATTACCTTTTGTCATAACATAATGAATAAAATTTTAATTTTTGGAGGAAGTGGGTCTTTAGGACAAGCTATTTTCAAAGAATTAAATCCATTTTTTGATGTTTATTGCACTTACTACTCTCAGAAAAAGTTTAAAAAAAATAAAAGATATTTTTACTTTGATATATCAAATGAATTTGATGAATTATTGAATATAATAAAACCTAATCTGATTATATCTAGTTTAAAAGGTGATTTTAATTCACAAATTACATTTCACGAAAAGGCAATTAATTCATGTGAAAATAATAGAATCAAACTTTTATTTATTTCATCTTCAAATGTATTTGATTTCTTTACAAACTTTCCAAGCTATGAGAATGATAAAACATTTTCTAATAGCTTATTTGGAAGGGTTAAGATTAATATTGAAAATAAAATTTTAAGAATGAAAACTAAGAATTGGGTTATTCTTAGATCAGCAATGATATTTGATAAAGGATCTACAAGGTTAAAAAATTTAATAAATGATATTAAACAGTCAATTCCAATAGAAATATTTCCAAACTTAATTATCAATATAAACTCAACTGATGTGTTTGCAAAACAAATACATTATATAATTAGCAGGAAACTTAAAGGAATTTTTCACCATGGAAGTAAAGATCTTATTAATCATGATGAATTTATTTTCTCTATTATAAAAAACAGAGACTTAAAACAAGTCAATTATAAATTTGTTTATACAACTAATGAAAATAGATATTTAGCATTATTTTCTAATACTAATTTATTCCCAAAACATTTACAATTTAGTTATGAAGATGTTTTATTAGAAATGATTGAGAAAAATTGAATTTAAAAATATGGGAAGGGCATTTGAATTTAGAAAAGCAAGAAAAATGAAAAGATGGTCAGCAATGGCTAAAACTTTTACAAGGATTGGGAAAGATATTGTGATGGCTGTTAAAGAAGGCGGTCCTTCTCCAGAAATCAATTCAAAACTTAGGGCAGTAATTCAAAACGCTAAGGCTAGTAACATGCCTAAAGAAAATATAGAAAGAGCTATAAAGAAAGCTTCTGATAAATCAACTGAAAACTATAAAGAAATTATTTTTGAAGGTTATGGGCCATTTGGAATTGCAATTATAGTAGAAACAGCTAGTGATAATAATAATAGAACAGTAGCTAATGTTAGAAGTTATTTCAATAAGTGTGGTGGAAATTTAGGTACTACTGGATCGGTTGAATTTATGTTTGACAGAGTCTGTAATTTTAAAATCAATTCTGATTTAGACATAGATGAGCTTGAATTAGATTTTATAGATTTTGGAGTTGATGAAGTTATTCAAGAAGATGATGCAGTAGTATTTTATTCTCCATTTGAAAATTACGGATCTATTCAAAAAGAGATTGAAAAAAGAGAAATTGAGATAATATCTTCTGCCTTTGAAAGAATTCCTAAACAGTTGAAAAGTTTAAGTGATAATCAGAAACAAGAGGTAGATGTTTTAATAGAAAAAATTGAAGATGATAATGATGTTCAAAATGTTTTTCACAATATGGAATAGATTTATGAAAACTCAGGAACCTTCCCTTTAATTCCTTTAAAAAAAAGTTTTAAATTTATAATATCTTCATCAATATTTCCTGTAACATTAAATGGATCAGAAACCTTTATTTCTCTATTATGAAAATTTAAAGAAACACAAATAATTGGTACGTTAGCTTTTTTAGCTATGTAATAAAATCCTGTTTTCCAGTTTTCTGTCTTTTTTCTAGTTCCTTCTGGAGATAGAGCTAACCTGAATAAATCATTTTTTTTAAAAATATCCACTATCAGATCAACATTTTTTGATTTGCGATTTCTGTCAACTGGCTTCCCTCCCATCATTCTAAAGAAAAATCCAAAAGGAAATTTAAACAGCTCTTTTTTTCCAATAAAATTAATTTCTTGTTTCATTATTTTTCTAGCCATAATAGCAATAAAAAAATCTAGCCAATGTGTGTGTGGAGCGGCAATAATTATACATTTCTTTAACAAATTTGTGTTACCTACAATCTTCCATTTTAAAATATTAAAAAAAATAAGTTTAGTTATTACTCGCATTCTATAATTTTTCTAGCATTTATCAAATCTTCCATTGTATCAATCCCTATTCCTCTATAGCTAGTTTCAATCATTTTTATTTTTTTTCCATACTCCAAATATCTCAGCTGTTCAAGCTTTTCTGACATTTCTAATGTAGTTGGTTTTGAATTATAAAAATCATCTAAACTTTTCTTTCTAAAAGCATATACACCTATATGCTTAAAATAATTTATTTTAGGGTTTTTTGATCTATTAAAAGGAATTGGAGATCTTGAAAAGTATATTGCAAAATTATTTAAATCAACTACAACCTTAACAATATTTGGATTACTAATTTCATTTTCAATAGTGATTTTTTGCATTAGTGATGCTATATCAATATTGTTATCAATATCATTTTCAAATAAGTTAATTAGTTTACTAAGGCTACTAATATCAATGAATGGCTCGTCTCCTTGAATATTTATAATTATATCTGAAGATATATTTGAAGAAAATTCTGCAACTCTATCAGAACCGGAAGAATGTTCTCTTAAACTCATTAATACTTTGGCATTAAATTCTTTTAAAGTATCAAAAATTATTTTAGAATCAGTAACTACGTAAACTTCATCAAATAATTTTGAATTTAAAGCATTTTTATAAGTCCTTAAAATTATAGGTTCTCCTCCTAAATCCATCATTAACTTCCCAGGTAATCTTTCAGAATCAAATCTTGCAGGAATCATTGCTATGACTTTCATGAATATCTTTTTTTTCAAAAATACACTTATATTTTTATTTAAAAACCTATTAGATACAGTTTGCTTTCAGCTCTTGTAACAGCGGTATAAAGCCACCTCAAATAATCAATATTTGAACCATCTTTTAAATAAGGTTTTTCAATAAACACTACTGGCCACTGACCTCCCTGTGCTTTATGACAGGTAATAGCATATGAAAACTTTACTTGAAGCGCATTGAAAAAAGGATTTTCTTTAGTTTTTAAAAATCTCTGATACTTAGATTTAATTTTAATATAATCATTCTGAACTTCATTATATAATAAATTAGATTGTTCATATGAAAGAGATGGGGTGTCTAAATCTAATGTGTTTAAAATTATTACAGTGTCAAAAGTAGGTTGATCAATATAATCAACCATCTTTATCTTTACTTCAGCAAATTCAAATCCGTATAATTCTTTAATGGAAAAAATTTCTAATATTTGAATAATATCCCCATTAGCTAAAAAAGGAATTTCTGAATCTGGAGAAGTCCAAAAGTAATTATTCTTAGTTATCATTAAAAGATCTCCAACACAAACTTTATTTTCGTGAGATAAAATAGTTTTTCTAATTTGTTGATTATATTGATTTGCTCTTTTATTTGATCGAACTATGATAATTATGTTCTCTTTTCCATTTAAATTATACGAAGACTCTATAGCCTCTTGAATGTCAAATCCATCTGATAAAACTTTAATATCTGAAAAATTTTCAAATTTAAAATCAATTAAATTACTTGAAATATTATTTCTAATTGTTGTAGCATTTATTAAAATTCCTGATTCTTTAGTTTGCCTAACAACATCATTAATTTCAAATTCTTCAGACTTAATATTATAGGATTCTTTAATAAAATCTGTATTAAGTGCTGGACTAATAGTTTGATTAACTGGTGGAAGCTGAGCTGTATCGCCCAAAAAAATTAATTTTGAATTAGTTTTGAAATCTACAAAACTGAAAATATCTTTTAATATTGATTTTTTATCAAATAAATCATTTGAATTTGAGAAATCAGAAATCATTGAAGCTTCATCCACTATAAACAAAGTATTTTTAATCTTATTTGTTTTTAGCCTTGTTTGAAACTTACCAGACTTATCTAATTTAGAATAATATATTTTTTTGTGAATAGTTGATGCTTTTTTGCCAGAATATTTTGCTAAAACTTTCGCCGCCCTTCCTGTTGGAGCTAATAAACAAAAGTTCATATTTTTAAAATGAATATTCTCCACTAAAGTCTTCATTAAAGAAGTTTTTCCAGTTCCAGCGTAACCCTTCAACAAAAATAATGAAATGTCATTTTTATCAGAAATGAATTTACTTAATTTTGTTATAGCATGCTTTTGATCAGAAGTTGGTTTAAACTTGAAATTATTTAAAAGTACATCACTAAATTCTTGAGAATTCATTCTATAATTTTTAAAATATTTTTATAATTTTTACTAACTTTTTAGAATAAAAAAAAATTGTAGTTTTGTCTAAATATAATTAATAAAATAATGGAATTCATATCAAAATACATGAGAGTTATAAAAGCTGTTCTTTGGGTGCTTGTAATCTTCTTTTCTTACATGATTTATATCTCGGTTAACGCTCCAATTAAATTTAATGAGGTTAAAACAGAACGTTATCTTAAAGTAATTGATAAGCTTAAGGATATCCGAAATGCCCAAATAGCTTATAAAAGTGTAAATGGCGTTTATGCCGACAATTTTGATGGTTTAATAAAATTTATTGATACAGCTCAATACACACTAACTCAAAAAAGAGATTCTAGTTATCTGCAATATGATAGAGTTTATAGAATAGATATGCTTAGAGAAGTTGTCGTTATTGATACTTTAGGATTTGCTTCAGTAAAAGATTCTCTTTTTGGAAACTCAAACAGATATAAAAATATGGCTCAAATCCCAATTAAAGGAGTTGATGCAACTTTCTCTATCAAATCTGATATGATTAAAAAAGGTGACTACGATGTTCACGTATTTGAAGTTAGAGTATCTAAAGATGTAATTTTATATGAGAAAAAATATAAAGACTTGTTAAAGCAAGAAAAAACCCTCATGTCTGTTGATGGTGTTAATGGACCTGATCTTGTTCTAGGATCAATGACTGAGGTTAGTACCAATGGTAATTGGCCTACAACCTATGATGCAATCGCAAGAAATTAGAATAGAACCTAGTACAATACTTTCCATTAAAATTAGTCTATTTGGCTTGGATTTAATGTTAAGTAATAATTTAGATAATTCTATTATTGATTATAAGAAACATTTTTTCAAAAATAAAATTCTTACAGAGAATCTTTCAAAAGAATTAGATTCCTTTTTAAATCAATCTAAACTAGATTTATCAAATATCATCAATATCAAGCTTATTGTCTCCAACAAACTCTCTTGTCTTGTTCCAAATGAGCTATTTGATAAAAAATTAAGTTTAGATTATTTAAAATTCAATTCAAAACTTATTGAAAATGACTTTGCTGCTAATGATTACATTGAAGAATTAGAAAGTTTTAACGTGTATCTCCCCTTTATTAACGTAAATAATTATTTAATAGAAAGGTTTGGCTCATTTGAATACTATCATTACTCTACAGTATTATTGAAAAGAATATTAAAAATGACATCAAATCAAAATAGAACTATGTTATTTGCTAATATTGAAAACCAGAATTTTCAAATAATAATATTAAAGAATAAAAATTTACTTTATTATAATAATTTTGAATATCAAACTAAAGAAGATATTCTGTACTTTTTATTATTTGTAATTAAACAAAATAAAGAACTCTCCTCTGAAACAAAACTGATTTTACTAGGATATATTTCAAAAAATGACAAAACTTTTACCTTAATATCAAAATTTATAAAAAATATTGAAATTTACGAAATTAGTAAGTTATCTATCTCGGATAAAGTTTTAAATAAAACTTCCATTGACTATATCATTTCATGAGAATTATTTCAGGGAAAAATAAAGGGAAAAGAATAAATGTTCCTAAAAACCTTCCAATAAGACCAACAACTGACCAGTCTAAAGAAGCAATATTTAATATCATACATAATAAGTATGATTTTGATAGTTTAAACGTATTAGATTTATATACAGGGAGTGGAAATATCAGTTATGAATTCGCATCAAGAGGAGCGAAAAATATTACATCAGTTGACAATAATCACAAATGTGTAAATTTTATAAAATTAATGTCTAATGAACTTAATTATAATATTAGGACAATAAGGTCCGATGTTTTTAAGTTTCTTAAATCAAATACAATGAGTTATGATGTCATTTTTTGTGATCCACCATACAATTATACAATTGAACATTATATTGAAATTGAAGGTTTAATTTTTAATAATATAGCTTTAAATGATAATGGGCTTTTTATAATAGAACATTCAAAAACAATTAAACTAAATTCTTTAAATAATTTTAAAGAATCAAGAGAATATGGAGGATGTTCTTTTTCTTTTTTATATTTATAAATCACTGAAATCCAGATTTTTATATTATATAATCTAAATCTTTAGATTAAATATCTAAAAATACACTTATTGGTTTATGATCTGATAATATTTCTGAATAAATTTTGAAATTATTTACATTAATTGTTCTAGAATTAAACAAATAATCAATCCTAATAGGCATGAATTTAAAATCATAAGTAGAACCAAAACCATTGCCATTTGACCGAAAACTATCATTGAAATTATTTTGAAATTGCTTGTAGATAAAAGAATACTGAGTGTTATTTAAATCTGCTGCCAAAACAACTGGATATGGTGATTCATCCATGTGCTTTATCAATACTGAAGATTGAATTTTTTGAGCCAAAAATGTATTTTTGGTTTTAAAAACAATTTCCTTTATAGATTTAACATCTGCCTTTAAACCAATCACATCAACCTTGAATGACTCAAAATGAGCATTATAAAGTCTTAAGGTGTCACCATTTTGCAAAAAGTCTATAAAAATTGCAACATTTCCTGAATCTTTGAATTCTACACTGCCTTTATTAATTAATTTATTATTTGTATAAATAGCCAAGCCAACATTTTTTCCAGTAAGAAAAACATGCTTATTCTTATATTTTTTTAAAATATATTCATAATCGTAATGGTATTCTTGAATAGCCAATATATTTGGATCTTGTTTATATATAAAATTTTGAATTTCTTGAGGAATGTAGTCATTATTAATCCACTTATAATGATTAAAAAGCCTAACATTAAAACTCATGACGTGAAGCCCATCAGAATTATTTTTTACATTACCTAGATTATAAAAAGAAACTGAATTATAACCTAAAAGTAAAATAATAGTTAACGGTAATATTAATTTTAAATTAAATTTTAATATCCAATAGATTAAAAATACCAAGTTAAAAATAAAAAAAATTGGAAGAAAAAAGGTTAAAAATGAAAGTGTTGAAAAATTAGGTAAATAATAATTACTTAGAAGCAAACATAATATTATCAGAATAGAATTTATAGTATTTAAAAAAAATACAAATGAAATAAAAACAGATTTTTTTGTAGATAAACTCAATTTTGGCCAGCTTTAAAAAGCGTGTCTTTTTCACTTTTAGTTAAACTATCATATCCTGACTTGCTTATCTTGTCTAAGATTAAATCTATTTTTTGTTGATCAACATTTGACTTAGATGAAGTTTTAAAACTTTTCTTTTTATAAACTCGTTTCACTTTTCTTTTTTTAAAAAGCAATGTTTTTAAAAAATTCATAACCCATTGACCAATATCACGACCTTGTTTTATCTGATTATAATAGTAATAACCCCAAGCTGCTCCTCCAAGATGAGCCAAATGCCCGCCAGAATTACCAACTGGAATTTGAATAAGATCCATAATTACTAAAAATAATGCTAAATACATGATTTTTACATCAAATAGTATAAGCCTAAAAGTAAAATTAGGCGTGTATGATGCTAAAAAGATGAAAACGGCCATTACACCTGCAGAAGCACCAATCATCGATGGTTTATGCCCGCTAAATACAGGAAAAATATTATAGCTCAAAAGGTAAATAACTGACCCACTAAGTAGTCCTATTATAAATATCTTAATAAACTTATCTTTTCCAAATAGATCAAGAACCACCCTTCCACTAAAATATAAAATAATCATATTGCCTATTAAATGCCATAAATCAACATGAAAAAACCCATAAGTTATTAAAGACCAAGGCTTAAATAATAAATCGCCAAATGAAGGTGAAACATCAAATATGCTTATTATCGAAAACCCACTTAAATCGAATAAAAACAAAATGGTATTAATAATAAAAGGAGCAGCAAAGCATAAAATCATTATAACAATGAGCTGACTTAAGATGTCGAGCTTTTTATAGCGATATTTTAAATCTTTAATCAATTCCATCTGTTACTGTTAAATTGATTTTTTTTCCAGTACCATATCATTATCAAGCCTGTTAAAGCCCCTCCAATATGAGCAAAATGAGCAATTGGTCCTACAGAGAAAGAGGAGAAACCAAAAAACAGGTCCATCAAAATCAATCCGGGAACTAAATACTTGGCCTTGATAGGAATTGGCGGAAATAATAGCATTAGTTCAGAATTAGGAAATGAAAAAGCAAAAGCTACTAAAATTCCATAAATTGCACCAGACGCACCTACTAAAGAAGAATTATAAGCAGCATAAGTAGACGAAAGACTTTCCTCGTTAACATATTGTAAAATAGCAGTATTATATGATCCTGATGATAATATTTCTTTAAAAGTTTCAAAAGAGATACCATTTACCTCTAAAATAGAAAAAATAGATTGAATTTCCAGGTGATAAACAAGGAGCTGGAGTCCAGCTGATCCAAAACCAGCAGAAAAATAAAAAAACAAAAACTTTTTCCTTCCCCACATTTGCTCTAAAGGTGAACCGAACATCCATAAACCAAACATGTTAAATAAGATATGCAATGGACTTCCATGCATAAACATATGGGTAAGAAGTTGAGTAATAATGAATTTATCGTTTTTAAAATAATGAAGAGATAAAATATCATAGTTAATCACCCCAGAAAATTGAGATCCAATAAAAAATATAATATTTATTATTATAAGCTGTTTTACGGTTTCAGGAATACTTCTCATTTAAAAAAAATTTTATTTATTTCTTCTGTTGAAATTACCTTAAAAATTAATTTATTGAAAGGTGAGATGTTCGGATCTTTACAAGCAAATAAATCGTTAACTAACGACACCTGTATTTTCTTTTCTAATTGAACGCCTGATTTCAATGAAGAACTTTTTGATAAAATTTTAGCTAAAAAATCATTTATAGTATGACTAGTTTTTTGAAAATTAGAAATTTCACTATTAATAAGTTCTTGAAAAAAAGAGTCAATTTGATTTTCACTAAAAAAAGGATGGATTCCTGATATTTCTATACCTTCTTGGTCGAACTTATTGAACTTAAATCCTAAATGGATTAATGGATTTTTAACTGACTCTAGAATTCTATTTTCTTCGTTGTTAAAATCAAGCTTAATCGGAAAAATTAATGCTTGACTAGAATTGTTTGAAAAAGAAAGTTCTTTCAAGAATTTCTCATAAAGTATTCTTTGATGCGCTCTTTTTTGATCAATAATCACAATTCCAGCACTAGTTTTAGTAATTATATAATTCGTGTTTAATTGAAAAACTGGGAAAGTAATAAAGCTATTGTCTTCAAAAATCTTCGAATCAATATTTTTAAAAGATTTTTCTAATCCTTCAAATGAAGTTTTTTTTGAAGAAAAAATAGGTGTTAACTCAGAATTGTCAAAAGGATTAAAAGCCTTATTATAATCCACTCTAGGAATAGAGGCTTCTTTATTTATATATGAATATGGCGTATTTAAATTAACACTACTTTCAAAATCAATTGTAGGAGCAATATTAAACTGACCTAAACTATGCTTTATTGATGATTTTAATATAGCATAAATAGACTGATCGTTATCAAATTTGATTTCTGTCTTATTTGGGTGAATATTAACATCAATAGAATCTGTAGGAACCTTGAAATTTAAAAAATATGACGGATAATAATTATCAAAAATTAATCCATCATAAGCTGTTTTAACAGCATGATGAAGATGAGAGTTTTTAACGAATCTATTATTTACAAAAAAGAATTGAGTTGATCTAGTTTTTTTAGTATACTCAGGCTTATAAACAAACCCTTCTATAGATGCTATATCCGTTTTTTCTCTAATTGGAACTAGTTTCTGCTCTGTTGATTTACCAAAAATTCTAATAATTCTTTCTTTAAAAATTGATTTTTTTAAATTAAATAATTCATTTCCATTGTTAACAAATATGAAATCAATTTCGTGATTTATTAAAGCTATTCTATGAAATTCATCAATAACATGCCTTAATTCAACATTGTCTGATTTTAAAAAATTTCTTCTGGCAGGAATATTAAAGAATAAGTTTCGAACAGAAATAGAAGTCCCTTTTTTACATAAAATTTCATTTTTAGAAGTAATTTCTCCTGCCTCTAACTTGATTTCATTACCTAAATCTTCATCTAAAATTTTATTTGAATTAATAGTCAAATGAGAAACTGCAGCAATACTAGATAAAGCTTCTCCTCTAAAACCCATGGTTTTTAAGTCAAACAAATCTTTTGAATTTCTAATTTTTGATGTTGCATGTCTTAAAAAACATTTATTTAAATCCACTTTATTCATACCACACCCATCATCAATTACTTGTATCAGAGTCTTTCCTGCGTCTTTAATTATAAGTTTTACAGATTTAGCTCCACTATCAATAGAGTTCTCTAAAAGCTCCTTAACAACAGAAGAGGGTCTTTGAACCACTTCTCCTGCTGCAATTTGATTTGCTACATTTTCAGGAAGCAACTTAATTATACTCATAAGGAAAGTTTATTAAAAAATAGAAATGTCAAAATCAATGATAAATAAAAATACAAGAATCAAGATTAAAACAATAAAAAAAATTCTTTTTGAAAAATGAGTATTAGATCTATTTCTATTTGAAATTCTAGCATCACTCCATTTTGAAGAAATATCTGCTGAACTTCTAGAATTTCGTTGCTTTGAATAAACCGAATCAAAATCATAAACATTATCTATAGAATTATCCTCTAAATACCTAGGGTTATAATTAAATCGTTTATTTTTTCTTAGTTTAAATAAATTAACTTTCAATTGAACTGTTATTTAATATCAAATGTACAAAATTGAGTCTATAATTTAAGTCAATACATCTCATAGGAATCATTATCTTTGTTAAAGATGAAAAGTAAAAATATTAAAGTTTTAAAACAGCTGCTAACCGAAAATAAAAATGTGGTAATAATTCCACATACAAATCCAGATGGAGATGCGATAGGAAGTTGCCTTGCTTTGTCAAGCTTGCTAAAAAAAATCAGTCATAATGTTTCAATTATAAGCCCAAACGAACCCCCTCATTTTTTAAACTGGACTCCAGGTTTTGACGATATATTATATTTTGACTCAGATCCCGAAGGTTGTCAAAACAAAATAGAATTTTCAGACTTAATATTTACATTAGATTTTAACGATTTGAATAGAATTGGGGAGTTAGGAGGTATTATAAAGTCTAGTGATTCAAAAAAAATAATGATTGATCATCATAGAAACCCAAAAGATTATGCTGACTTAATGTTTTCAGAGCCAGAAATCGGCTCTACATGTGAGTTGCTTTATGAGTTAATAATATCTATGGGTTTTGAAAAATCAATAAATAAAAGTATTTCTACATGTATATATCTTGGTATAATGACAGATACTGGTTCATTTGAATACTCAAGCGTTACATCAAGGACACACCAAATAGTTTCGCAGTTAATTGATAAAGGAATTAATCAGAATGAGATTCATAACAAGGTTTACAATAATTCTTCTTCAAGCAGATTAAAAGTTTTAGGGTCAGCCTTGAGTAACCTGAACCTTTTAGAGGATTTAAAAACAGCATATATGTTTTTAAAAAGAAATGATTTAGAAAAATTCGATTACCGAAAGGGTGATTCTGAAGGTATTGTAAACTATGGGCTTTCACTTAATAATGTGATTTTTAGTGTTATTTTTATTGAAGATATAAATGACAAAAATAATGTAAAAATATCCTTTAGGTCTCAAGGTAATTTTTCTTGTAATGAATTTGCCGAAGAACATTTTAATGGAGGAGGACACATTAATGCAGCTGGAGGAAGAAATGATGGAAATGCTAAGGATAGTATCAATAAATTTTTAAAAATATTACCTAATTATAAAGAAAAACTGATCAACTAATTATGAAAAAATGCAGCTATTTATTTATATTAATCCTTATTGCATCATGCGCTAGTTCACACCCAGACCTAAGTGAAGGTTTGTATGCTGAATTAAAAACCAACAAAGGGGATGTTTTAATAAATTTGAATTTCAATGAAACTCCTGTCACGGTAGCGAATTTCGTTTCTTTAAGTGAAGGGAAAAATAAAGAAGTAAGTCCAGAATATAACAAGAAAAAATATTATGACGGCTTAATTTTTCATAGAGTTATCCCTAACTTCATGATTCAAGGAGGAGACCCTTTAGGTTCAGGGCAAGGAGGCCCAGGCTACAGGTTTAAAGATGAGTTTCACGAAAGCTTAAGTCATGATGGACCTGGAATTTTATCAATGGCCAATGCAGGACCTAAAACTAATGGCAGTCAGTTTTTTATAACTCACAAAGAAACCCCTTGGTTAAACGGCGTACACTCAGTGTTTGGAAAAGTAATAGAAGGAATGGAGATAGTCAACTTGATTGAACAAAATGATACAATTAAAAATGTTTCAATAATAAGAATTGGAAGAGCTGCTAAATCTTTTAAAGCTTCTAAAATATTTTCTAGTCATTTTATAGAAGACAGTTTAAATATTAAAAAGAAATTAGCCGTATTAGAAAATGTAAAACTTGGGAAGAAAAAAAATTTTGAAATTCAAAAATCAATGGCCTTATCTACTAGCACAGGTTTACAATACCTCAAAACATACAAAAGTAATGGCCAAAAAGTAGATCCTAATAAAACTGTCATGACTCATTATGCGGTTTATTTTGAAGATGGATCACTTTTAGACACGAGTATTCTTGAAGTGGCAGAACAATATGACATTGTAAATATTCAGAAAAAGAATGCGAATGGCTACGTCCCCCTTGGATGCGAGGTTGGGCCTGATGATGCTCTTGTAGCTGGTTTTAAAGAAGGATTAAAGTTGTTAAACGTTGGAGATAAAGCAACGATTTTTCTTCCCTATTACTTGGCTTATGGAGAATCGGGAAGAGGGTCAATGATTCCTCCTAGATCAAACCTTATATTTGAAGTTGAAATAATAGAATTAAAATAATTTTTTAAAGGAATGCTTAAAACAAACATCATTCCTTTTTTTAAAAAACACTTAATACTGTTTGTTCTTTTCTTTATTATAATATTTTTAGAATTAATTAAATACGATTCTAATTTTATAGAAAACTATTACAGTACTATATTATATAAGGAAAGCTCTAATATATTTTTATATATTTTTGGGAAATTACCATTTTCTGTTGGAGATACACTCTATTTAGCTACTCCTTTAATTATTTATTCTATAATTGACAGAAACAATACAAGAAGAAAAAATTATAAAAATTTATTATACTTTTTCATAACAGTTTATTTAATTTTTCAGTATCAATGGGGGTTAAATTATCATAGAACTCCACTAAAAAATAAACTACTTATTGAGCACAATTATGATACTAAGACATTAATTAAAGTAACTGACTTATTTATTAGAAACACAAACAATATCCACTATAAACTCTCTAAAAATGATTCTTTACCCGTTAAATTCAGTGATAATACTACCCCACTTTATATCGCATCTATAAATGCTGTTCAAACATTAGAAAAAAATAAAATATTAAATGAATACGCACCAATAGTTAGTGTTAAAAATTCTTTATTTAGCACTCCTCTTTCCTATATGGGTTTTAGCGGATATATCAACCCATTCACATTAGAAGCTCAAATAAATAAAAACATACCTAAAATTCATGTTCCAACAACAATATGCCATGAAATTGCACATCAAATGGGATACTCTGCAGAAAATGAAGCTAATTTTATTGGTATTATGGCCACAATTCATTCAGAAAATAATTTAGTTAGTTACAGTGGAAATACGCTAGCTCTCAGGTATCTTTTAAATGAGTTATATAAATCAGACAAAAAGAGTCATCATTTACTTATTTCAAAAGTAAATAAAGGTATTTTGATAAATTTTATTGAAGCTAACAAAGAATGGGAAAAGTACAATAACCCATTTGAGCCTTATTTTAAAGGTTTATTCGATTACTTTTTAAAAGTAAACAACCAAACTGAAGGTGTCAAAAGCTACAATTTGGTTGTTAATTTACTAGTAAATTATTATTCTAATTAATAATCTTTGGAGCACCTAGTTGATTTAATTTAGCTTCTAAAACTAAAATCAATTTGTTAAATTCTTGTATTTTTATTTTTAATTTATCCCACATAGCTTTAGCTATATCAAAACTTTCCATATGTAGCTTAGTTGGGCCATATGAATTTCCAAATAAACCTCTCTGAGCAACTGACAATCTATGCATTATAGTAGGATAATCTTTTTCTCCTATTTCCTTCTTTGATTCATTCCCTAAAAGCTTAGAATCAATAAGAAGCATAGTTTCAGAAAGACTATTTAAATCGCTCAATAGAACTGAATTATCAGAATCAATCAAATTAATAGCAGTTTCAAAAGACGATAATTTTTGTTTTGACTTACTAAACGAATTAAACTCTAAATCTATAATAGCTTTAAAACTATTTAGATCACTAGCATATTTTTCTAGTTGAAATTCAAGTGGGTTATCGAGAATATTCTCTCTAATTACTTTAACACTAAATTCTCTCTTTTCTGATAATTGAGTTAAATCACCTTTATCTTTATGAAACAATTGAACTGTATATAAGCCAGGCTTGACTGATACAGAACCCCCTCTGGAAAGCCAGTAACCGTTATTACTTCCTTTTAAGTTAGAGTTTATGGTTGAAACTAAAGGTTTGGTTAAATCCCATGCAACCCTATTAATTCCTTTTTTTGAAGACCCGTTAATTCTAGAAATGATTGATCCATTAGAATTTTTTATTTCTAAAATTATAACAGATTTTTTTTCCGAATTTTCTTTATCTAGCTGACCCCAACCCGGAAATGGAATGTCTTTTTTTAATTTATTAAGTTCCTTTTCAGATTTTTTCCTTTCTCCTTTTAAAGTCTTTAGTGAATCGGAAATATAATATGAAATAATAGCACCATATGGTGGATTTTTAGCTGAATAATATGAACTACCCTGACTTGAAGTTCCAGCTCTAATAGGGTTGTATTGGATGGCGTCTTTTACATCAAACAGTATAGTCTCTTTGCTATTTGATTTATTAAGTTTTCTTAAAGGACTATAATCATCTAGAACATAAAAACCTCTTCCAAAAGTAGCCAACACTAAATCATTTTCTCTTTTTTGAATAGCAAGATCTCTTACAGATATTGTAGGTAGTCCATTAGAAAATTTTATCCATTTCTCACCTTGATTATTTGAAAAATATATTCCATATTCCGTTGCTAAAAAAAGCAAATTAGGATCAATATGATCTTGAACAATTCTCCAAACCATAGTTTCTTTAGGAATTCCGTTAGATATAGCCTTCCAAGATTTTCCTCCGTTAACACTTTTATATAAATAAGGAGAATAATCTCCAAATTTATGATTATCTAAAGCGACATATACTATATTTTCATTATACAAGTCAGCTTTAATATCATTTACAAATGAAGACTTAGGTACACCAGGTAATTTATCTACTGTAACTGAATACCATTCTTTACCATTATCTTTTGTTGAATGAATTAATCCGTCATCTGTACCAACATAGATGAAATTTTCATTTAACGAGGATTCACTTAATGATGTTATTGTATTGTATGTCGACATCGCAAAAACATCCCAAGCTGCATCCCAGCTTTGTTGTCTCCCCATTATTGGTAAAGACATTCTTTCTTGATTCATTGTTAAATCTTCAGAAATTGGAGTCCAACTATCTCCCCTATCATCAGATCTCCATACTCTTTGCGAACCAAAATATAATCTTTTTGGATCATGGCTGCTTACAAGAATTGGAGAATCCCAATTAAATCTTTCATAAGGATCATTAATTTTTGATTGAGGCTTAATATAAACAGCTTCTCCAGTAGTTCTGTCTATCCTATGCAGCTCTCCCTGTTGAGATTGTGCATATACTATATTTGGATTACCAGGTTCAGTTGCTGGTTGATGACCATCTCCACCTAAAAGAACAAACCAATCGCTGTTAACTATTCCATTAGATCTAAAAGTTCGACTTGGACCTCCTTGAGAATTATTATCTTGAGTTCCTCCGTATATATTATAAAAAGGCTCTGAATCGTCTAAAGCAAGTTTATAAAACTGTGTTATTGGTAAATTATTAATAAATTTCCAATTCTTAGTGTCATCATATGATTCATATATACCTCCATCCGAACCAACAAGTAAATAATTAGGATCACTAGTTTTAAAAGTCATGGAATGATTATCTGAATGTTTATTGCTTTCATTCATTGTTGAAAAAGTTTTACCACCATCACTAGAAACTTGGACCCTTACATCCATTAAATAAATCTTATCAAAATAATGAGGAGACGCAACAAGTTCTTGATAATAATGAGGGCCTGTTCCACCCGAAACAGTATCTGACATTTTTTTCCAACTTTCTCCTCTATCTGAAGATCTATAAATGGCTCCTTTTGTTCTATCAAGTTCAATTGCAGCATATAAAACATCTGGATTTAATAAAGAAATTGCTAAACCAATTTTACCCATATTCCCGGATGGAAGACCTACTAAAAGCTTCTTCCATGTTTCTCCACCATCAATACTTTTATACAAACTAGTTCCAGGACCACCTCCAATGTAAGCTGCAACATTTCTATGCCTCTGCCAAGTAGCTGCATACATTATCATCTTATTTCTTGGGTCTATTACCATATCTGTAACTCCCGTCCATTCGTTAACACTTAAAACATTTCTCCAATTATCACCTCCATTGATTGTTTTAAACAATCCTCTTTCTCCACCAGAAGACCATAACGGACCTTGAGCTGCAACAAAAACTGTATTAGAATTATCTTTATCAACAATAATTTTTGATATGTGTTCTGATTTCTTCAAACCCTTATTTATCCATTTCTTTCCACCATTATAGGATACATATACCCCTTTTCCAATACCAACATGCCTTCCTCCAACATTTTCCCCTGTTCCTAGCCACACTGTACTGCTATTACTTGGATCAATAGTTATTGAACCAGTTGAAAAAAAAGATTCGTTATCAGTTAGTGATGACCAAGTACTACCAGCATTAGTTGTTTTCCAAAGCCCTCCAGAACCAACTGCAACATACCATTCATTTTCATTTGATGGGTTAATTGCTATATCTGCAATTCTTCCAGACATAAAAGCTGGACCAATATTTCTAAACTTAAGACCTGAATATAATGAGCTTTCATCAAAATTATCAGTTTGTTTCTTTTGAGAATAAATTGAAAAAAAGAAACATAATAAGACAAAAATGTGTAAGTGTTTTTTGATATAAGACATAATAAATAAATTTTGGAATTACATAAATATAATTAATAATATCGATATTTTCATTTTAACTTAGCAGCATGTCTAGAAAAAATAAAAAATTTGATTCAGTAGAAATTATTGACATTGGATCAAAAGGTCAATCAATTGCTAAATCTAAGGAAGGAATAGTCTTAATGGTTAAAAAAGGTGTCCCTGGTGATGTGGTAGACGTTGAAACCTATAGAAAGAAAAAAAATTATTATTTAGGAAATATTACTAAATATCACTCAATGTCTAGTCTAAGAACTAAAGCAGAGTGCGAACATTTTGGAACATGCGGAGGTTGTAAATGGCAAGACGTTATTTATGATGCTCAAACTGATTTAAAGGAAAAGAAAATTAAGCATGCTATTCAAAATGTTTTTGATAATTGTAAAATCGAACCAATTATCAAATGTGAAAATCAATATTTTTATAGAAATAAATTAGAATTTTCTTTTACAGAAAACAGATGGTTAACTAACGAAGAAATTTTAAATTCTGGAACTGATTTAGAAAGAAGAGGAGTCGGTTTTCATATTTCAGGAATGTGGGATAAAGTAGTAGATATAAACAAATGTCACCTTCAAGCTGAGCCATCCAATAAAATCAGGATATCTATTAAAAACTTTGCAATTAAAAAGGACATTTCTTTTTACAATTCTAGATCTAAAAAAGGATTGCTTCGAAGTTTAATGATACGAAACACTAGTTTAAGTCAATTTATGGTTATAGTTCAGTTTTATGAAAATGATTTAAAAAACATAGAATTAACTTTAAATCATTTAAAAAACAATTTCAAACAATTAAGTTCTATTCAGTATATTATAAACAGTAAAGACAACGATTCCATTTATAATCAAAAAATTAATCTATACTATGGAAAAAAATATATTGAGGAAATGATAGAAGAGTTAAAATTTAAAATTTACCCCAAATCATTTTTTCAAACAAATATAAGTCAGACAATCAAGCTTTATCAAGTTGTTAAAGATCTAGCTAATTTAACTGGAAATGAAATAGTTTTTGACTTATACTCCGGTTTAGGAACAATAACTCAATTCTTAGCAAAGGGTGCGAAAAAGATTACTGGAATAGAAAGTATTAACGAAGCCGTTATTTCAGCCAGGGAAAGTTCTATAGATAATAACATAAATAATGTAGAGTATGAAACTGGAGATATGAAAAAAATATTTACATCTGAATTTATATCAACTCATGGAAATCCAGATGTAATCATTACAGACCCTCCTAGAGAAGGTATGCATAAGGATGTTATCAAAGAGATCTTGAATTTAGATACTAAAATAATTGTGTACGTAAGCTGTAATCCTCCTACTCAATGCAGAGATCTAGAATTATTAAAAATAAAATATGATATTTCTAAAGTTCAACCTGTAGACATGTTCCCTCATACTGATCATGTAGAAAATGTTGTACTTTTAAAACTTAATAAATCAATCTAGTAAATTGAAAAAAAATATAATTTTATTTATTGCAAGTTGCCTTATTATTTCATGTGAGCCAGATGACATTTGCCTAACATCAATTCCTGATACTCCAAGGCTTATTATTTGTTTTTTTGATGAATCTAGTGGTTTAAAAAAGGAGGTTAATGATCTTAAAATTCAAGGACTTGAAAATGATAAATTTTATTTTTATAAAACTACTGACTCTATATCTATCCCTTTAAAAAATTTAGAAAAATTAACTAATTATTTATTTACAAAGAATTTTGATGAAAACATTGGAACTAACGGCAACGATGACCACATTCTTATCAACTATCAATACAATCACATGTTTATTAGTAGGGCATGTGGGTATGTTTCCAATTACGATTTAAATCAAATAATTATTGAAAGGGATGATCTAAACTGGATTACTAAAACAGAAATAATAAATTCAGAAGTTATAGACGAAAAAACAGTTCATGTTAAAGTATTTCATTAGCATATTATTAATAATTAGTAGTTTAAAGGCAATATCTCAAGAAGGTAAGTCACTAGACACAATTCCTATCAAAACAACATATGGAATAAAATTTGGCATTGATCTTAGTAAACAAATCAGAATGTTAACTGAACCTGATTACAAAGGTTTGGTATTTACAGGTGATTACAGGATTCTTGATAGACTTTTTTTAGCTGCAGAATTTGGAAGTGAAGAAAAAAAAACAAGCAATGAAGTACTAGATTTTGATACCGATGGAACTTTTTTAAAATTAGGAGTTAATTATAATATTTATAATAATCAAAAAGGTTTAAATAACGAAATATATGTTGGTTTCAGGTATGGCTTAGGAAAATTTAGTCATAAATTAAATTCTTATACTATTTATAATTTAGATCAATATTGGAATCAAAATTTTGTGAACAATAGTTCGAGTTTTACAGATTTGAACGCTAGTTGGCTTGAGTTTGTTTTAGGATTTAAAGCTGAAATAATAAACAACATATTCATGGGGCTAGACTTAAGGTTAAATAGGCTAATAAGTCAAGATAAGCCAACTAATTTTAGTAACCTCTATATCCCAGGATTCAATAAAGTTTTAGAAGAAAACAACTTTGGAGTAGGTGTTAGTTATTCTGTTTATTATCAAATACCTATTTTTAAAAAAGATAAAAAGTAAAGAAATTATAGTCTTCTAATTCTATAAAATTACTTTTTTGATTGTTTGTGGGTTTTTTTGGAGCCACTATAAATTTCATACTTAGCCAACCTGCTTTCTAATTTTCCATTATATAATTTTATTTTTCTTGAAGGTCTTAGCCCAACATATTTTAATGCTTCCAAACTAGAAGTTATAAACCAAGCATTTGAATTAGCATAATTATTCTTTAAAGTATCCCCAATTTGTTTATAGAACAATTGAATATCCACTGGCAATCTTTCACCATAAGGAGGATTAAATAATAAGTGTAAAAATTGGTCATTAGTTTTTTTAGTATTAAAAAAATTATTTTCACTAACATCTATAATATCTCCAAATCCTGAATTAATAATATTTTGATTACATTTTGAAATAGCAGATGGAGCTTTATCATATCCTATTATTTTATAATTAAAAGGTTTTACCTTCTTTAAAACAGAAACTTTAATCATTTCAAATAAATCAATATCCCAATCATTCCAATTTTTAAATAAAAATCCATGTCTATTAATATTAACAGGATAATTAGTAGCATACATAGCTGCCTCTATTAATAAAGTTCCACTTCCACACATAGGATCTAGAAAATCTGATTCACAATCCCAATCACTAAGCATAACAATTCCAGCAGCTAAAACTTCATTTATTGGGGCAATATTAGTTTGTGAACGATACCCTCTTTGATTAAGAGGTTTTACAGAAGAGTCTAAAGAAATAGTACAAACATTTTCACTAATATGAATATTAATTTTTATTTCTGGATTATCTAAATCAACATTAGGTCTCTTTCCAAATAATTTTCTAAATCGATCTACAATTCCATCCTTAACTCTTTGCGAAACAAAAAGTGAATGAGAGAAAAAATCTGTATTAAGAACTGATTCTATATAAAATGTGTTTTCTAAGGAAATATAATCTTCCCAGTTGAAATTAAATATAGAGCTATAAAGATCTTTCTCATCATTAATCTTAAAAGTTTTAATAGGCTTAAGAATTCTAATAGCAGATCTTATGGAAAGGTTAGCTTTATAAAGAAAACCTAAATCCCCATAAAAACTAACATTTCTCACTCCTATTTCAATTTTCTTAGCCCCAACCTTTAAAAGTTCGTCAGCAAGAATTGCTTCAAAACCAAAAAAGGTTTTAGCAATCATTTTAAAATCATTACTCATTCGATACAAATTATTTTTAAAAATACTCTAATTTTGATCTATATGAATAAAAATTCTATTATAGATTTTGATAGCGAGTATAATACTTGGTTTGATTCTACTTATTACCACATGCTTTATGAAGACAGGGGTTATAATGAGGCCAAAAAATTTGTCCATACAATCCTAAACCATCTTAAATTAGATAAAAATTCCAAAATTTTAGACGCAGCATGTGGAAAAGGTAGACATTCAATCGAAATCGAAAAATTAGGATATAATGTAACGGGTATTGATTTATCTAAAAACAGCATTAACGAAGCAAAAAAATATGAAAACATAAACTTGAAATTTTTAATTCATGATATTTCCATTCCGCTTAAAAGTAAATTTGATGCTGTTTTTAATTTATTTACAAGTTTTGGTTACCATAATAAAAAAAAAGACTTAGATGTTTTAAATGCAATTGAAAAAAATTTAAAAAATGATGGAATAGGAGTAATAGATTTCTTTAATATTATTAAGGTTAAAAAAGATTTAATTAAAGAAGAGGTTATAATCAAAAATAAAATAAAATTTAATATTAAAAGAAAAATTTATAATAACTCTGTTAGTAAAAGTATTTCTTTTGAAGATAATTACAAAAAACATCTTTTTCATGAAAATGTAAATGCATTATCATTAAATAATTTTATAGAATATTTTAGTAAAACTAATTTAGATATACAACAAGTTTTTGGAAGTTATGAGTTAAGTAAATTTGAACCTAATGTGTCTCCAAGACTTATAATAATATTCAAAAAAAAATCCCAGCCAAATAAATGACTGGGATTCGAAGAAGGCGGCGACATACTCTCCCACCAAATGGTAGTACCATCTGCGCAATTAGGCTTAACTTCTCTGTTCGAAATGGGAAGAGGTGAGCCCTAATGCAATAACCACCCTTAAGTTACTCATCATAAAAATGAGTTGTTAGACTTAAAAAGTTTAACACAATAAGTTAACATATTAAAATTCAAGATTTAAAAAATAAAGTAGCTTAATAAAAATACAATTATAAGAAAAAGTTGCACGATAGGCCTACGGGTAATTAGTATCACTCGGCTATGACATTACTGCCTTTACACCTGTGAC